>LLBY010000791.1_pt3 | contig 22271 bp, 22 predicted proteins | sample 1489401 | NCBI WGS metagenome assembly LLBY01 (sample SAMN04092656, study PRJNA295927) | soil metagenome | biome: Soil prokaryotic community; feature: Bulk soil; isolation source: soil from tomato rhizosphere | host: tomato cultivar Hawaii 7996 | place: South Korea | collected 2011-11-01 | reverse complement strand
AAAGAGTTCACAAAATTCATTAATAATTAGTTTAATGTCTTATTTAGTTTAGTTGGTAAAGTGAGCTGTGGTGGCTCACTTTTTTTTTACTCCATTTTCAATTTAGTCATTTTATCAGCTTTTATTAATCCTTATACCATTTAATCTTTGAAATTACTGTAAAATAAAAGAATGATTTTTTTCTTTATACAAGAAAGAGGGCGGAGAGAAAAGAAAATGTGCCATGCACATTTTAACGACGAGCCAGCTGGCGCATGGCGCATAGCCGTAGTTACGGTTGTCTTTTATTTTGAAGTAGAAAGGGAAAAAGGGTGTTTTATTGCGGTCATTTCAAAGCTTAAAGGGTATTATAAATAAACACACAATTAACCGCTTTATATGCTATTTTAATTTAACACAAATTTGATGTAAATATAACAGGTAAAATAGCACATAAACATATCAATATCAATGTTTTATAAACTTAAAAACTGCTCTATATTTGTCTTGTGAAACGTTAAAAACACCAAATCATGAAAAACGTATTAAACACCTCAAAAAAAGGAATCTTAATGGTAACAATGTTTGCTACCTTGTTAAGTTTCGCAAATGAAGTATCATTTTTTAAAATTGAAAATGATGCTGAAAGAACCTCTCTTACTTTAAACAATGTAAAGCAAGGAAACCTATTGTCTATTAAAGATGATAATGGTATTGTACTATATAAAGAGCTCATTAAGCAATCTGGAATCTATACTAACGGTTTCGATTTAACGTCTCTACCAAACGGTAGTTACATTTTTGAGCTTGATAAAGATGTAGAAATACAAACCATCCCTTTTACTGTATCTTCAAATACGGTTATTTTTAAAAAAGAAATGGAAACTACCATTTTTAAACCTGTAACACGAGTAAAAGGAGATGTCGTTTTTGTTTCAAGACTCTCTTTAAACAAGGCGCCAATGGACATAGCTATTTATTTTATTGGTGCTGAAAGTGCTTTTAATGAACCAGAACTTATTTATTCTGAAAAAGTTAAAGACACCGAAAACGTTAGTAGAATTTTTAAACTAACAGGTAAAAACAAAGGTCATTACAAAATTGTTTTTACTACTGAAGGAAGAGTTTTCACAAAAGAAATCAAGAGCTAACCAATCCCTAATTATTTTTTGAAAGGCGTGGGCAATTTGCCCACGTTTTTTTGTTTAATATTTAAAATAACTTGAGTTTATAATAAAGAGTGTATTTAACTGAAAATAAATTACTTATATTTTAATGTCAGGTTGAGCCTTTCGACTGCGCTCAAGATTAACTAAAGTCGAAACCTATAAAAGTTATCGATTTTAATAACCTTTCGCAAGCTGCGCTTTTATCTTCAAATAAAAATATATTTTCATTTTCAATAATGCTCAATGTGACAACCTCATTAATAGTTGGGTTTATCCTTAAATATAGAATTGTTTTTAAATCGAACTCACGCTAAAATAATCTTAATTGCCCGTCTTTAAACTGCTCGTGCAACTGCGTATTTAATTTTGGCATCTGCTTATCTTTAAAATACTTTTGTCTTGCTAACTTTACTAGGTTATTAATCTGTTCGGCAATTTTACCTTCACCACGCATTCTGGTACCATAACGCGAATCGTTTAAAGTGCCACCGTGGCAACTTTCTATTTGGTGCAATACCTTTTCGGCTTTATCGGGCATGGTTTTGTGTATCCAATCGGTAAAAATTTCTCCAATAGCGCCATTAAGCCTCACAATAGTATGCGCTATCCCTAAAGCGCCATGATCTGAAGCGGCTTTTGCTAAAGGCAGTATCTCATGGCTGTTTATAGCTGGAATAATAGGTGCTAACATCACATTCACGGGAATACCATGGTCGCTTAATGTTTTTACGGTTTCCAAACGCTTGCTTATGCTTGCCGTTCTTGGTTCCAAAACCCGTCTGGTTTCTTCAGAAAGTGATGTGATAGAAACATTTACGCCTATTAAATTTTCTTTTGAAAGTTCCTGCAAAATATCTAAATCCCTAAGAATCAAAGCATTTTTTGTGATGATGGCAACAGGATGCTTATACTTTAAAAACACCTCCAAACAGTTGCGGGTAATTTCGAATTGTTTTTCGGCAGGTTGGTAACAGTCGGTATTGCCAGACATGACGATGGGGTGTGCTTTCCAAGTTTTCTTTTTCAATAATTCCTCCAATAATTTTGGAGCATCTTTTTTCACCAAAATACGACGCTCAAAATCCAACCCAGCGCTATAGCCCCAAAATTCGTGGCTATTGCGGGCATAACAATAAATACACCCATGTTCGCAGCCTTGGTACGCATTCATGGAATAAGACATGCCAATATCTGGACTCGCCACTTTATTGACGATGGTTTTAGGAAAAACTTCTAAATAAAGTGTTTTGTTTTTATCACTTTGCTCCCCTTCTTTATGACAGAATTCCAAAAAATCATCGCGCATGTCGTGGCTCAATTCGAAGAATTTATTGGGTACATTAAGCTGTGCGCCACGGCCTTTTATGGTAGTTTTTGGGTTCATTGTAGTAAAAATAAAGAGTATATGCTGCGAACTAGACACTTTAAAATTACTTATATTTTTTACTGAAAACTGTTAAAACAAAAATGGGTTATCAACAAAATAAAGGTAGGAATTTTATCAGTTTATCAAAAAAATCAGCTAACTTCGTTTACTTTTGCTGAATTTATTTTAGTAACAGTCGATATATCCAATTAAAACTGACCATACCTTAGAGACTTAGGGCATTTAAATAAACAATGACTGAATTAAACATACTTTATTGGAACACTTATAAAAAACCTTTAATTGATGAGATTAAAGATTTAGTGATTGAGTATAAAATAAACTTGATAGTGCTCATTGAAAATTCAGCCGATGACACTTTTTTATTGAATACATTGAAAAATATTAATCAAGATTTTAGACAATTTCAACCGAGATTATTTCGTCGTCCGAAAATTTTCTCTAGTGTTCCAAACATAGACATTAAGGAAAATAGTGGTCACGGACGTTATGGAATCTTTGAAATAAATATTCCTAAATTCGAGAAAAAATTAATGACAATTACACATTTTCCTTCTAAATTTAATTGGGGAAATCCCAGTGACCACTTTGGTCTTTGTGTCGAACTAAAAACAGATATAGAGTTAGAGGAATTTAAATCTAGTACAAGAAATACTCTGATATTAGGCGATTTTAATATGAACCCCTTTGAAGATGGTCTGGTGAATTCTGCAGGATTACATAATATCAACAATAAGGAAATTGCCTCAACAATGAGTAGAAATTATCAAGGAAAGTCTTATAATTATTTTTATAATCCTATGTGGAGTTTTCTTGGTGATGAATCGAAAGGAAGTGTACAGGGCACACATTTTCACAATACTTATAAACCTATTAATTATTTTTGGAATTTATATGACCAAATAATGATAAGACCTGAATTAATTCCATATTTTGATGAAAATGAATTAACTATAATTTCAAAAATCGGCAATAATTCACTGGTAAAAAAAATCAACGGATACACACGTATTGATAAAGATTATTCAGACCATTTACCAATTAAATTCCAACTTAAACTAATTAAAAAAAATAAATATGAAGAACAAGAGCTTTTGGCCGAATAATATTAAACAGGAAGAACATAAAAGTACCCCAAAAGAAATTTTAACGGAGCAAATAGGATTTCTAACACAAGCTACGAATAGAAGGCTTCAAGGCACATTGTCTTCAGTTTCTGCACATTCAATAATGGACAAACAAACTAAAGAAGATTTTTCTGGTGAGTTGTTTATACATTCTATGAAAATAATATCCCCAAGTTTAGGATATTCATTTACCCTTTTAAGATTAGCACACGGCACTCTTAAAATTTATCCTTTTGCTATCTATTCGAATTTGACGGACAAAAAATACATTGGGGAAAATATTGATGATGTAGAAAGAATTTTAACTGAAATATTTAACAGTAAAGAAGTAGTCGATGCTCTTAATGCTTTGAGTAGCCAAAGTGATGAATATGACGACTTACCATTCTAAAAAACACCCTACAACAACTGCGACTGTTGTACAATTGTGTTTTTCATTAAAAACAGCTAAATCTCAGAAAGGCCAAAACAAATACATATTGAATTTCAATATTAAACCCATTCATTCCATCTTTTAAAATTAATTGTAATTACTAAAAACTATAAAAATGGGAACGGCTTTTTGACAACTATCATCTTAATTTACCTACCAAACCATATCTTAAAACAGAATCAATAATAATGTTTTATTAAATATGGATATGAATTGTTTATGGAGTTGAAAAAATGCATATTTTAGACTTGTTCAAATTTTAAACCTTATTAAAGGATTATTAAGAATTACTGTGTTATGAAAAAGCTTTCTATATTATTTTTCGTTTTAATTACCAGCATATTAACCTCTCAAAATAGCGATATGATCTCGCATAAATTAGATGACTTGGTTAGTTTGGATGTTCCAAAAAATTTCGTTGAATCGGACACCCTTGTAGATGGTGTTAAAATACACCAAATTAGATTTAAAACTGATACTTACAACTTTATTGTACAAAAAGTGCTTTTTGAAAATGAAGACCAAAAGGAAAGTCTTTCTAGATTGCCATACGATTACGCTAGTTTAATTGATGAATATAATCGTGTTATAGCTAGAATGAGATATCGAATTCCTTACTATTTAAAATCCGCAACACTTGTTGAAAAAGATGGCTTTACAGGTTATAATTTAAAATTTGTAAACGATTTAGATACGCCTACTTATGAAGCCGAATTTTATTTATTAAATAAAAATTTATACACTTTTTTCTATGCTAGTGATACACAGTTTAATCCCGATGTTAAAACCGAACTCTTCAATTCCATTAAAATAGATACCACCAAAGATATTAGTCAATATTTAGGTAAACCACCAAAATATAGATTAGGGTACGTAATAGCCACATACTTCTTCTTAAGTTTATCGCTGATTGGAGTTATAATTTATACCATTAAAGCTTACAGAAAAAAAAGAGGGAAAACCAGTATTTTTCATGAGTAGAATTGTTCTTGTTCTTTAAACTCATCTTGACTTTTTATTTTTAACCGAAAATGAGATAAAATTTATACAGATGAGGCTCTTTTTGCAAGGCATAGCATCGCTACACATAAAAAAAGTAACGAAATATGGATAAATTTTAGCCATTCCTGCCTGCCGGCAGGCAGGTTTTAGGAAATAGAAAAAGTCATGATGAGTTCTTTGTTGAACAAACCACTAAAATTAATCCTAAAGTCTACTTCCCAGAAAAATTAGCCTTCCGTTTTTGCAAAAAGGCCGTAGTCCCTTCGGTAAAATCATCGGTACCAAAACAGTTGCCAAATTCCTGTATTTCAACAGTATATCCATTAACACCATCTTTAAAATTGGCATTGATGGCTTTAATAGCTGCACCAATAGCAACCATGGAGTTATTGGAAATTTTACGGGCTATTTTTTCGCAAAGCGGTATTAATTCTTCTAGGGTGGTTACGTGGTTTACCAACCCGTAATTTAAAGCTTGGTTGGCATCCATCATGCCCGCCGTCATTATCAATTCCATAGCGCGTCCTTTACCTATTAATTGTGGCAAGCGTTGTGTACCGCCATACCCAGGAATAACTCCAAGCGATACTTCGGGCAAACCCATTTTAGCATTATCGCTGGCAATTCTAAAATGGCATGCCATGGCCAATTCCAACCCACCACCTAATGCAAAACCGTTTACAGCAGCAATAACGGGTTTTGATAAGTTTTCAATAAAATCGAACAGCATGGTTTGTCCTTTAGCGGCTAATTTTGCGCCTTCTTCTACATTAAAATTTGCAAATTCGCTAATATCGGCACCTGCAACAAACGCTTTTTCTCCGCTTCCCGTAATTATAATCACTTTTGTGTCTTCATCTGCTGCTTCCTCTTTTAGTGCGTCGTGCAACTCTTCAATGGTTTGCTTGTTTAAGGCGTTTAATTTATTTGGCCGATTAATGGTTATGGTGGTTATGCCATTGTTTTCTTCTACTAAAATATTATTGTAAGCCATAATTGTATGTTTTAAGATTCAATCTTATTCTTTTTACTGTAATTATAAATCACGTTTCCGATGAACAAACCCACTATGATTGTAAAAAAGAAATTAAAAATATTTGGTTCTGGATGCCCATTTGTAATAGAGCCTGTATTATAAAATAAATTAATCCAAAAATCAGCTTGGTGGCTATGGTAATAACAAGGATCTGAAATAATTAAATCATATAAATAATAATTAATTATTAGAGTCAAACACCCTCCCAATAACAAAAAGAACCATTTATTATTTCTTTTTTCGTAATTGAACATTCTAACTATTCTTTAGGAAACGTCACCCTAAATACGGTGCCTTTATCTTTCTCTGAGTTAAATGTAATAGTGCCTTTATAGGTTTCTACGATGTTTTTAACCATGGCCAACCCAAGCCCCATACCACTGGTCTTGGTGGTGAATTTTGGTTCGAAAACCTTTTCGATATTCTCTTCTAAAATACCCGAACCATTGTCTGAAACTATAATAACCACGTCGTTTTTATATGTGGATACGTTAATATTAATTTTTGGGGTTTGATCTTCTGGCATCGCTTGAATGGCATTTTTAACCAAATTGGTAACTACACGTATAAGTTGTGTTCTATCTAGCTTCGCTATGATTTCTTCTTTTTCTGCCGTAAAATTGATGTAATCTTCATTAAATATTTCTAAAGCTAACTTTACAATGTAAACAACATTTAAGGTTTCGTTTTGTTGCGCTGGCATATTAGCAAAATTCGAAAATGCCGATGCAATAGAACTCATGGTGTCTATTTGCTGAATTAAGGTTTTGCTGTACTCATCTAGTTTGGAATGAATATTTTCATCATTAGGATCAAACTTACGCTGAAAATTTTGAACTGTTAAACGCATGGGCGTTAACGGGTTTTTAATTTCGTGCGCTACTTGTTTTGCCATTTCCCTCCAAGCTTGTTCGCGTTCACTTCGTGCTAATTGTATAGCACTTTCTTCAAGTTCGTCAATCATGCTATTATAAGAGCTAACCAAGGTAGAAATCTCTTCGCTGGTGTCGTTCACAACTATTTTTTGGTTGCGTTTTTCTAATCGGGTGGTGTTAATTTTATCGCTAATGGTTTTTAATGATTTTGTGATGTATTTAGATAATAAAAACGCAATAGCAATGGCCATAAGCAACACAAATATAAAGGCATACCCAATTCGGGTTAGAAATTCCTCAAGCTCTTTAGTAAGAAAATCGTCTTTTTCTAAATAGGGTAAATTTAGTATGGCTATTTCTTTAGATTTTTGGTCAATGAGGTAGGTATAAGACGATTGAAAAGCCTCGCCATTTTCTATCCGTTTATCTACATACCTATGTGAAGCCGTATTAGATATGGCATTTAAAATTTCGACATCCATACATTGATCTGCCTCGTTATTTTGCAAGCCTGCTTTTGAAGAAATTAGCAAAGAGCCTTCTAGATCGTATAAATTAATTTGAAGTTTGTGAATATCGGCAATATTGTAAACCTCTTCTTTAAATATAATCGGAATGTTTTCTGTTTTAACTTCCCATGTGTTTTGCCTACCGTTTAAAACATGTTTTAAATGCGATTGGATGTTTTCTTCTTTACGCTCTAATCGTTCTCTATGGTAATCTTCACTTTGTTCTTTATACTGGTAAATAGCAACTGCCGAAATAAGTATAGATGCCAGTAAAACCAACAGGATCATGGCGAAAAAAATACGGATTCGTAATGAAAGTTTTTTTAATTTCATGTATCTTTTTTCATTGCTTTTATAGGTCACTTGTCGCTTCCATATAATAAAGTGATTTAAAAGAATGATGCTTTAAATATAGCAATAATTGAACCAAACAGCTCTAAGGGTGATTTAAAAATAAAATTCTAAATCCTAATGCTATGACCTTGAAACATTAATTACATTTCAGACTATGCCTCAGGATTTTTCTCTCGGATGTTTTTATAAATTTTGAACCCTAACATGATTAAAACGCCCAAAACAAGAATGCCTACAATGCCCCAAACCCAATTGATAGCGCTTTTTAAAACCACTAAAAATACAACGGCGAATAGGATAAAGGTGGCACCTTCGTTCCAGATACGCATAAAACTGGATGATTTCTTTACCACATCGTTTTGAAGTTGTTTGTAGTATTGATGGGTTTTTAAGTGATAGACGATGAGCAATAAAACAAATGCTAATTTTACATGCATCCAAGGTTGTTGCAACCAAAAAGGCTGCAAAATAAGGAGCCAAATGGCAAAAATGGTCGCTAATATTGCTGATGGCCATGTGATGATAAACCACAAACGTTTTGCCATGAGCTTTAATTGGTTTCCAAGAATTTCTTTGTCGGGTGATGGCTTATGAAACGCTTCTATTTGATAAACAAATAATCTTGGAATGTAAAATAAGCCTGCAAACCAAGTGATTACAAAAATAAGGTGAAACGATTTTATGTAGTTGTAATATTCCATAACTAACTAGGTTGATTAATTAAAGTGGCTTTTACTTCTCTATTTAAAAAATAAGCGGTTACAATGGTTGAAAGCACATCGGAAATTGGGAAGGATATCCAAACCCCCAATTCGCCATAAAACTTTGGCAATATTAATATTAACGGAATAAAGAAAAAACCTTGGCGCGTTAAAGTTAATAATAAGGCGGGAATTGCTTTCCCGATAGACTGAAAATAGGCTGCACCAATAAGCTGAACAGCTATAATGGGTGTTGCAGCAAATACCCAGCGCATGTCGTTTGGTGTTTGTTGAATGACCTCTAAATTGGTTGTAAACATTCTAGTAATAGCCTCGGGAAAAACCATGAGGATAACAAATATACATGTTGATAATATGGTGGCATACTTTATCGCAATATTAATACTTTGCCTGACCCGGTGATAATTCCCTGCCCCATAGTTATACCCTGCTATAGGCAAAAAGCCTTGTGTAATTCCTAAAACGGGAAACATGGCAAACATAAGCATACGTCCCACAATGGCATAGGCAGTAACAGAGATTTCCCCTCCTAAATCGAACAAAATATTGTTCATGAATAGATAGGTAACGCTTACCACGGCTTGTCTTGCAAGCGTTACAAATCCTAAAGACCCAATTTCCGAAACTATTGACGTGTTTAATCCGAAATGTGAAAAATCAATTTTCAATTCAGAATGCTTCGACATGAAGAACCACCATATATAAATAAAACATACGATGTAAGACAACGACGTAGCCCAAGCAGCGCCTTCCATACCAAAGTCCAACACATTTATAAAAATATAGTCTAATAGTAGGTTGCTTACCGATGGAATCATCATCGCATACATGGCGAATTTAGGTTTCCCTTCCGCCCTAATAACGGTGTTTCCCATCATACTTAGCGCCAAAAATGGGACGCCATACAATACAATAGTATAATAAATTTTAGCAGGTTCGAAAATAGCACCTTTACCTCCAAATGATAGAATAATGGCATCAGAATAAATCAATCCAACAATCACTAAAGTAACTGTAAGTAAAACGGTTAACGTAATTTGATTCCCAAAAGTCTTGAGTGCTTTGTTTTTACTGTCTGCCCCTAAAGCCCTTGAAATGATGGAAGACCCACCGATACCAATGGCCATCCCTAAAGCTGCAATAAAAAAGGAAACCGGCAACACCACATTAATAGCGGCTATGGCTGTAGAACCTATCCAATGGCCCACAAAAATGGTGTCGACCAGAATGTTTAACGACATAACTAAAATACCAATAGATGCAGGAACCGCTTGCTTAATCAAAATTTTTCCTATGGGTTGCGATCCTAAATCTTGTGATGATACTTTTGCCATTACACGTTTATTGTTTCATCTGTTTATATTTATTATTTTTATCGGTCAGATGGTACATCCATAAGCATGTCCCCGTTTGTTAAAGGTGTTTTTAGCATGGATGTTTCAACAGAAGCCCATTCGTTAATCCATTTTGAAAGCAGTGCTACCCAAGCATCATCATCATTTAAACAAGGTACGGTTGTAAAGTCTTTTCCTCCCATTTCATGGAAAATCTCCTGTCCTTCTATCGCTATTTCTTCTAAAGTTTCCAAACAATCGCTCACAAATGCCGGGGTTACAATAGCCATGTTTTTGATGCCGTTTTTTCCTAAACGTTCAATGGTTCTATCGGTATACGGTTGCAACCACGGATCGAAACCTAAACGCGATTGAAATGATGTTGAATAACTTCCTTCTTTAAGCTGCAATTTTTCAGCCACCAATCGGGTAACCTCTAAACATTGATGCCTGTAACAAAACTCATGGGCTTTACTTGGCGTTATACAACAACTGCTATCAATTTTACAATGCGATTTCGTTACATCACTTTTTCGAATATGTCGTTCTGGAACACCGTGATAAGAGAATAATAAGTGCTCGTAATTCTTGCCTTCTAAATGGCGCTTAATGGCATCTGAAAGCACCTCAATATAATCGGGTTTGTTATAAAATGCCGGCACCGATTCTATTTTTAAATTTGGAAAATGTTGCTGACGAAGTTCTTCGGCTAAAACCGTAATCGTTTCGGTAGTTGCCATAGCAAACTGCGGGTATAACGGAAACAATAACACCTCATCGACACCTTTATCAACCAACTCTTGAAGTCCTTTTTTAATGGTCATACTGCCATAACGCATCGCCAAAGCCACAGGCAAACTGGTTTGTTTTTGTATTTTCTTTTGAAGTCTTTCTGAAAGCACAATTAAAGGCGACCCTTCTTCCCACCATATTTTTTTATAAGCTGCTGCCGATTGTTTCGGGCGCGTTTTTAAAATAATGCCTTTTACAAGTGCTGTTCTGGCAATAAGAGGGATATCGATAACCCGCTCGTCCATTAAAAACTCACCTAAATATTTTTTTACGTCTTTTGGTGTTGGGCTATCTGGAGAGCCAAGATTCACAAGTATAATACCTTTCATATAAATAATATTGTATCACAAAAATACAATACAAATGTTGAATGATATTGTATTTGAATTAAAAACGCTATAATTTATAGGCATTCTCATTTGTTAATTAAAAAAATATGCAGATTAGAACACTAGTAATTCTAATCTGCATATTAATAAAATTTTTATGTAAAATCTGATTTACTCGTCTAATTCTGACTTATTGTAAACCCAACCAGGTAGTTCTGATCTATCAAAGTTTGGTTTTTTTATGTTATTCACATTTTCTACACATGTTTGATTAATTAATGTTTTTGTGCTTAAAATAGAGAATACTTTATCATTTTGCTGTTTTGTAAAATTCCCTATAACATAATCTATATCAACAAACTTATAAATGCCATCTTCCAATAAAAAAGCAAACATTGACTTGACATCACTTTCATAAAATTCTGTATTTTTATCATAGTCAGATTCATTTTCAATATAGTTTTTACCTTCAACCAATAAATATTCGTTACCTGAAGATAAATTTTTAACACTCACTGTTCCTCTAAATAATAAGTGATATCCTTCATGATATATATTATTTAGTCCAACTGAATCTGTTTTATACGCTTCATATTTTTGCTCATAAAAAAGATCCCCTTTGTACTGTTTCATCTTAGAATGAACATGTTTCAAAAAATCTTCTTTTGTCTTAAAAAAAGATGGTAAATTTTCTGCGCAGTATCCTGAATACCATACTGGAACATAATCATCGTGTAATAGGGCGTGGCTCCCTTTTTTAAAAATTACTGGAACTTCATATACTCTTGGGTTGTAAAATACATAATTTCCAATGTTAAATAATTTGCACTCATCCTTAGCGGTCTCTGACACTTCGTTAGTTTTACATGAAGTTATTAAACAAAAAACTGTTAATGTTAATAATAATGTTTTATTCATAGTTTAGGTTGGTTTAATAAATTTGTGAATATTCATCAAATTTATATGGTTGGTTATTGGGTGTTTGAGGGTTTTATTGTTTCATTTAATTGGTTTAATTTTTATTATTAATAGTTCAAATAAATATGTATCCATAATTGAAATGAAATTATTTCAATCTTATAAATTCCATCTTTGGAATGATAAAATAGTCTAAATAAAACTTTAAAAAGTTATAACTATTTAGCGGTGATGATTTTACATATAAGCATATTTTATCGATTATTGTGAGATTACTAAACCAAACATAATAATAATTTAAATAATAAACGATAAGATACTAAAAATTTAGATGAAATGCAGTCTGCGAATTTTTATGTTTTGAGCTTTAAATTATCGCTCATAAGTATAATCTTAAGATTTTTAACAAACCTTAAATTAATTTTTTATTGAAAAATTATTTGACATTTATTGGGAAGTTTTTGCACAAACCACTTGATTTTCAGCATTCATTTAATGAATTTTAATATTTTTTCATCTATACTATAAAAGCTAAATAGCCTTCATTATTATAGTATATTTATTTTAGTATATTTATTTTGTAATAAATACCATTCATATTTTCTGCTAAGAATTTATTACACCTTATTAAAGAAATCATTATTAAAAAAAGTAAAGAAATCTCTTTAACCATATGTGCAATTTTATTATTTCTCAGACCTCACAGGTTTTAAAAACCTGTGAGGTCTATTTTAAAATCAATTTTTCTTGTTTTCAATTTTTTGCTGATGATATAATTTAGGCCGTTCTTCAGTATAATCGCAATCTTGAAAAATACCACAAGAAGTACTGGAGCGCACTAACGATTTTGTGTTTGCATTTTTGGACAATGCTTCAATTTCCGGGGTTAAATATTTCATCTTTTTATATTTATTGTTTTTTAATTGTCCATCTTCGACTGGGCTCAGTACAGGTATGGAACTCCCTTTATAATCATCTTCGTGTAGGTGAATGTGGTTCTCATGGGTGTTTCATCTGTTTAATTTTTTGATATAAACTCACCGCTTTAAACCATACAAAATACCACCTAACAAGTGTTGTTTAAATTTGGGTTCGACATACGACCCGTTAGTGTGCCCCAAAGCGGTGTAAAACGATCGACCTCCATCAAATTCATGGTACCAGGCTATGGGATGAAATGCGCCATTTTCTCCGCCTTCATAAGTCGATTCTTCTAGATTTAGCAACACATTTATATCTTGATTGATGGATTTAAAATTATACCATTCATCATGTCGAATCCATTGTTCTGGCAAATGTTTTGTAGACAGATGCGTATTGTTAACTCGGGTTATGGTAGCGGTTGCTTGTTTTGGGTGGTTTAAAAAATAAGCTCCGACAAGTTTTCCGTACCAAGCCCATTCAAATTCGGTATCGCTAGCCGAATGAACCCCCACAAAACTTCCACCATTTTTTATAAAGATCTCAAAAGCGTGTTCTTCTTCTGCATTCAAAACATCGCCAGTCGTATTTAGAAAAACAACCAATTTGTATTGCTTTAAATTTTCTGTAGAAAACAGGGTGGCATCTTCTGTATGGGTCACCTCAAAATTGTTTTGTTTGCCTAATTCTTCAATGGTTTTTACTCCTATTTCAATGGATTCATGCCTAAATCCGCTTGTTTTCGTAAAAACAAGGACCTTGTCTGGACTATCAGAAGTGTTTGTCGCTTTGCACGAAAGCGATAAAAAAACGATAAAAACTATTAAAATGTTTTTCATATGTAAATTAGTTTAAGGACATTAAATATTTTTTGGGCGTTGTGCCATATTTCTTTTTAAAAGCTGCAATAAAATGGCTTGCAGTACTGTAACCTACTTTTAAGCCTACTTCGTTCACGTTATTTTCGCCCGACTCCAATAGTTTCCGGGCAACTTCCATTTTGTAATCGAACAAAAAACTAAACACTGAATCACCATAGATTTGCTTAAAACCTTCTTTTAGTTTTTTAAGATTCAACCCAATTTCGTCTGCCAGTTCTTGTAAACTTGGTGGTTCTGACATACGAGCAATGATAATATCTTTAGCTTTTCTAATTTTTATAACGTTGGTTTCATCAACCAAAAATGGGCATTGTTCAATATTGGCATCTTCACTTCTGTTAAAATACAAACTTAAAAGTTCGTAAGCCTTACCTTTAAAATACAAATCCTTAATAGATTGGTTTAGGTTGTAATTTATTAATTGGTTTAAAACAATAGCCAAAGATGGAGTAATATTGCCATCTTTATAATATTTTTTGTCTTTGTTGTCTTCATTTAAAAATGAAATGTAGTCGGCTTCCTGAGAAAACAACCCGTGGAATTTTTTAATTGAAATTAACACAGAAACCATCCAAGAGTTAGGACTTACTTGAAGGTTTATTGGCAAATCACGTTGCGGATTATATAATAACAACGAGTTTTCTTCAAGAATATTAAGCATGTAACGCCCTTCGTTAAAAACAAATTTACTTGAGCCTTTAATACAAAAATGAAATTGAATATAATCGCTATTTATTTCTTTAATAAGGCTTTGCGTTTCGTTTCCATCATTTTTATAAACCAAAACCAAAAAACCGTCTTCTACTTTAGTTTCATTAAATGAACTTACAGCGTTATTTTTTTGCTGATTTTTATCGTTGTTAACTGTCATGTTATTTAGATTTGTTCTAAATTATTTTTTCAAAACCTCTTTATTTACAGACAAAAATATGACAAAAATCATATAAATATCAAATTAAGCATTAAAAAACCACAAGCGTTATTAAAAGTTCTTCTAGCGTTATTTTTTTATTAATCATAGATATACATTTGCTTATTGAATTACATAGACACTAATGCACCAATACAACATATCTAAAAGCAAATACTTCTATGCCATTGGCCTAAGTTATAAAAAGGCTGACGCGGACATACGAGGGCACTTTAGTTTGGATGAAACCGCTAAACTGGCGTTACTTGACCAAGCTAAGGAAAATGCTATTGAAAGTTTGGTGGTAACTTCTACCTGCAATCGTACCGAAATTTATGGTTTTGCAGAACATCCGTTTCAACTTATCCAATTGCTTTGCGATAATACGAGAGGTACGGTTGAAGAATTTCAGAAAGTAGCTTACATCTATAAAAATAACGATGCTATTGCACATATGTTTCGTGTGGGTTCTGGCTTAGACAGTCAAATTCTTGGTGACTTTGAAATTATTAGTCAGTTAAAAAAAAGTGCGCGTATTTCTAAAAAGCTTGGTTTGTTAAACCATTTTACCGAACGTTTGGTGAATGCAGTCATTCAAGCGAGTAAACGCATTAAAAATGAAACCGAAATATCATCGGGTACCACCTCCGTATCTTTTGCTTCAGTACAGTATATTTTTAATACAGTTGAAGATGTTTCAAACAAAAACATTTTGCTTTTTGGAACAGGGAAAATAGGTAGAAATACTTGTGAAAATTTAGTAAAACACACCAAAAACGAACACATTACTTTAATTAACAGAACGAAAGATAAAGCAGAACAAATTGCCGGAAAATTCAATTTAGTAGTTAAAGATTATGCCAATTTACAGGAAGAAATTCAAACTTCCGATATTTTAATTGTAGCGACAGGTGCCCAACACCCTACTGTTGATAAACACCTTATCCAAACGCAAAAACCACTTTTAATTTTAGATTTATCGATTCCTAAAAACGTAGATCCCAATGTTGAAGAATTGGGTAATGTGACGTTAGTACATTTAGATCATTTATCACAACTTACCGATAAAACTTTAGAAGCACGAAAAGCGCACATTCCATTAGCTGAAGCCATTATTGAAGAAGTAAAGGCTGAATTTAACGATTGGTTGGAAACCCGAAAATTTGCACCAACCATTAAGGCGTTAAAAGAGAAATTGCTTGATTTTGCTTCGGCAGAATTAGATACACAACGCAAAAAAAACAGCGATTTTAACGAAGCACAAGCTGAGTTAATTAGCAACAATATCATACAAAAAATAACGAATCACTTTGCGCATCATTTAAAAGACGATGGCATTCCTACCGATGAGAGTCTGGAACTCATAAAAAAAGTGTTTCAGTTAGAACCCACAACACATGTCTAAAATTATAAGAATTGGTACCCGCGATAGCGAATTAGCGCTATGGCAAGCCAAAATAGTACAAAGTCTACTCGAAAATTTAGGTCATAAAACCCAATTAGTGCCTGTAAAATCTACAGGCGATTTAGTTTTAGACAAACCTCTTTACGAATTAGGCATCACCGGTATTTTTACCCGCACCTTAGACATCGCCATGTTAAACCATGATATTGATATTGCAGTGCATTCGCTAAAAGATGTGCCAACCGTGTTACCAAAAGGCATTGTACAAGCTGCGGTTTTAAAACGCGGTAACGTAAACGACACGTTGGTTTTTAAAAATAATGAAGAATTTTTAAGTTCTAAAGAAGCGGTTATTGCAACCGGAAGTTTACGCAGGCGCGCCCAATGGCTAAACCGTTTCCCAACACATACTATTGTAGATTTACGCGGAAATGTGAATTCTCGTTTACAAAAACTGGAAAACCATGAGGATTGGAACGGTGCTATTTTTGCAGCTGCGGGCATTGGTAGAATTGGCATTAGACCCGAAGAAGCCATTAACCTAGACTGGATGATTCCTGCGCCAGCACAAGGTGCTATCATGATTACCGCTTTAGCTGAAGATGAATTTGTACTTTCAGCTTGTAAAGAACTCAATCACGAAGAAACCGAAATTTGTACCACTATCGAGCGCGAATTTTTAAATAAGTTGGAAGGTGGTTGTACAGCTCCTATTGGCGCATTGGCTTATATTAAAGACGAAGAAATAAATTTTAAAGGTGTACTATTAAGTGTTGATGGCTCTAAAAGAATTGATGTCACCCGCGTTAAAAAATTAGGCGAGCACCATGATATGGCTGAGTTTTGCGCCAATTTTGTTATTGAGCGTGGCGGCAAACGTTTAATGGATACCATTAAAAACTCCAACAAAGAGATTAATGTGTATTCAACAAAATCGTTTACCGAAGACCAGCGTTTGCTTTTTCATGAAAAAGTGACTGTTGAAAGTAGCGATTTCATTAAAATAAGCTTGAATAGAATTCATCCGCGTTTCTTAAAAAACGAGATTCAGAACGTCATCATCACCAGTAAAAATGCTGTTGAAGCATTACTTACTAACTTTTCACCCATAGAACTTCAGTTTAAAAATATTTATTGTGTTGGTCGTCGTACCAAACGATTGGTTGAAACCAAAATTGGTAAAGTAATCCATTTTGAAAACAATGCTAAAAAACTTGCTAATTATTTGATTGATTACATGGAAGGAACCGAGGTTACTTACTTTTGCAGCGATTTAAGATTAGACGATTTACCAACCATTCTAGAAAAAAACAACATTAAAGTAACTGAAGTTGAAGCTTACCAAACCAAATACGATGGCATAAAAGTAGCCAACACCGTTGAAAGTGTTATGTTTTATAGCCCTTCAACTGTTGAAAGCTTTGTTCAAAAAAACAACACGGAAGTTATTGCTTTTTGCATTGGCGAAACGACTGCTAATGAGGCTAAAAAGCACTTTAGCGATGTTAGAATTTCCAAAGTCCCAACTGTTGAAAGCGTTATCGAATTAGTAAACGAGCATTATATCTAAATTCATTTATTATTTGGATATTTGCTATGAGTTTAAAATATTCAGCTTACAAAGCTTTTATATTTTACTTAAGGTGGAATAAATCATTACAATGAAAAGAGAATCATTACTCAATTATATTTACCGTTTTTTTGATATTATTGTTCTTATCTTCATTGTTTTCGATTTTGGTTATGATTTTGACGAAAATTTTACCACAGCACACGTTGCGAGTTTAATAATTCTCTTGTTTTTTTTACTGCTTTTTAATGCTTTTAAATTCATTGTTTATAAGTTCAAAAAAGGTAAAAACATTGCTTTTGTAAACATGGTTATTATCTCTGTGTTGCTGGTAACTTCTCTTATTGTATCCTTATTTCATATTAATCACGATTATCATTATATTTTACAAAGAGTAAAACCCATTCTTGAGGGCGGTTTAATTCTTTACTTTCTATTAAGGTTATTTGTTTTAGTAAGACATATTTACGATGTGTATTTTAATCCTGCCATTGTATTTGTAGGCAGTTTTATGATTTTAGCATTGGCTGGTGCTTTTTTGCTGATGTTGCCAAGTGCCACAACCCATGGCATTAGCTTTACAAACGCTTTGTTTACAGCAACCAGCAGTGTATGTGTTACCGGGTTAGCTGTTTTAGATACCAGTACCGATTTTACCATTATTGGGCAGTCTATTATTTTAGTACTTATACAGCTAGGAGGTATTGGTATATTAACCTTTACATCGTTCTTCGCCTTTTTCTTTAGAGGAAGTTCCTCTTTTAAAGAAGGTTTAAATACCAAAGATTTTTTAGCCCATGAAGGGTTGAAAGATGTTTTTAGAGTCGCACTAAACGTCGTGGTATTTACGCTTGCCGTCGAAATTATTGGTGCCCTGTTTATCTATTTTTCAATAACAACCAATCAGGATATAAACAACAGGTTTTTCTTTTCTATTTTTCATTCTATCTCGGCATTTTGTAATGCTGGTTTTTCAATATTTTCATCTGGTTTGTTTGATCAAAGTATCCGTTTTAATTACTTCTTTCAATGGATTATTATGATTCTTATTGTTTTTGGCGGACTTGGGCATCACATCATTTTCAATTTTTTCAAGTACATAAAAACTTATATATTAGAATTATTCAGCAAAAAAATAATTCATAAGCGTGTGCCTATTGTAACACTTAATTCTAAAATAGTTATTTATACCACTATTATCTTATTGTTTGTAGGCTGGGTGTTTTTATTTATTTCAGAATACAGCAACACTTTACTAGATCATAAAACCGTTTTTGGAAAAATTACCAATGCCGCCTTTGGTTCGGTCACACCACGAACTGCTGGCTTTAATGTGGTAGATTATACGCAAATGACAATGCCTTCACTATTATTTGTTATATTTTTAATGTGGATTGGGGCATCACCTGCATCAACTGGCGGTGGTATAAAAACAAGTACCTTTGCATTGGCTACTTTAAATATATTTGCCATTGCCAGAGGAAAAAGTAGAATAGAAATTTTTGGAAGACGCTTTTCGGCCGAATCTACATCAAGAGCCTTTGCTATTCTATGTATTTCGCTTATCATCATTGGCATAGCCATAATGAGTTTATTAATTTTAGAACCTAAAGACACACCGCTTTTAACGGTTGTTTTTGAATGTTTTTCGGCTTATAGTACCGTTGGTTTGAGCTTAAATTTTACCCCAAACCTTACCGAAGCCAGCAAATATGTTATTATTGCCGTTATGTTTATTGGAAGAATAGGAATGCTCAATTTAATGATTGGTTTACTGCGCCAAATAAACCATCAATTTTATGAGTACCCTAAAGAAAATATTTTAATTAACTAAAAAAGTTTAATTCCATGAAAATAATTGTTTTCGGACTTGGAAATTTTGGCATGGCTTTGTCCTTAAGTTTAACCGAAACGGGTAACGAAGTTATAGCTATAGATAAACAAATGGACAAAATTAATCTTGTAAAAGATAAAATTTCGCATGCCATTTGTATGGACTCTACAAATGAATTGGCCTACGAAGCACTGCCTTTAAAAGATGCCGACAAAGTTATTGTTGCCATTGGAGAAAACGAGGGTGCAGCCATCATTACAACCGCCATTATAAAAAAACTTAGTAATGTAAAAATTATCAGCAGGGCCTTATCTCCTATACACGATACGGTGTTAGAAGCCATGGGTATTTACAGCATTGTACACCCAGAGCAAGATTCGGCAGATAGACTTACCAAACAGATTAACTTTAAATCTACTCTAGAAAATTATCAGTTAGATAATAATTATACCATTTCAGAAGTAAAAGCGAAAAAAGAATTTTACGGCAAAACATTGCAAGAATTGGATTCTATAGACAAATACCATCTAACTTTAATTACTATTATTCGCGAAATTGAAAAGAAAAATTTAATAGGGAAAAAAACCGTTGTTAAAGAAACCATAGGTCGTACATCACCCGAAACTTTAGTTCTAGAAAACGACATTCTAGTAGTTTTTGGCAATAATAAAGACATTGAAAATTACTGTATGGGCGAAGAAGAGTACGATTTAAGAAACAAGAATATTTAAAATGATAAAAAACGATTTATTTTTAAGAGCATTAAAAGGAGAAACTGTACAACGTCCGCCTGTTTGGATGATGCGTCAAGCAGGTCGCTATTTACCAGAATTTATAGCACTTCGCGACAAATATGATTTTTTTACACGTTGCCAAACACCAGAAATTGCTAGCGAAATCACCGTACAACCCATCCGCCGTTTTGGTATGGATGCTGCTATTCTATTCAGTGATATTTTAGTCATTCCACAGGCTATGAATATTGAGGTGCAAATGAAACCAAATTTTGGACCTTATTTACCTCATCCTGTTCGTACTTCAAAAGATGTCGATAATGTTATTGTTCCCGATGTTAAAGAGTCTTTAGACTACGTGTATCAAGCCATAAAAGCTACTAAAGAATTATTGAATGATGATATTCCTTTAATTGGTTTCGCAGGTTCGCCATGGACAATTCTTTGTTATTGCGTACAAGGTCAAGGCAGTAAAACGTTTGATAAAGCCAAAGAATTTTGCTTTACTAATCCGGTAGCGGCTCACCTATTGCTTCAAAAAATAACCGATACCACCATTGCTTATTTAAAAGAAAAAGTAAAAGCAGGATGTAATGCGGTACAAATATTCGATTCCTGGGGAGGCATGCTTTCGCCAGTAGATTATCAAGAATTCTCTTGGCAATATATTCAACAAATCATCGATGCATTAAAAGACGATGCTCCTGTAATTGCCTTTGGAAAAGGCTGCTGGTTTGCGCTAAACGACATGGCTAAATCTGGTGCTTCCGCTTTAGGGGTAGATTGGACATGTTCTGCAAGAAATGCCCGTTATTTAACCGGTGGAAACATTACGCTTCAAGGTAATTTTGATCCAGCACGATTATTATCACCACCTGCTGAAATCAAAAAAATGGTCCACCAAATGATAAACGAATTTGGCAAAGACAAATACATTGTAAACCTTGGTCATGGTATTTTACCTAACATCCCGGTAGAAAATGCTAAGGCGTTTATCGATGCTGTAAAGGAATATAAAGTCTGATTTTTGGGCATTACCACAAGGGTCGCGCTTTTATTCGTAAGTTAATATTTTAAAATTTGGAACTCATGAATATAAATATGTCGCTATATCTTTTGTTTTTAAAGTTTTCGTTATTTTTAATGAGCTCTTAGCAAAACAAAAGGATGCCGCTGCAAATGTGAAACATTCACAATTTCCAATTTACAAAATAAAATACATGAGTAATCGCTAACGCAAAGAGAACTTTATGATTAAAAATATTATTTTAGGAATACAGGCATATTTCGGAGCCTTTAGTTTAATATCAAAGCTAAAACTTTGGAAATACTTTGCTATTCCTATGTTAATTAGTTTTGTAACTGCCGTACTTATTTTTGCATCTGCTTACAGCTTTTCAGATAATATTGCCGATTATTTATCAAGCCTTTTTCCTGGTTGGAACACTTCATCATGGATAAAAATTTTATTAGAAATTTTAATAGGACTTTTAATAATTGCTCTCGGGCTCATCCTTTACAAACATATCATCATGGCATTATCGGCACCATTCATGAGTCCGGTGTCCGAAAAAATTGAAACCCATTTAATAGGCAAAATACATACACACAGATCCACCTCTTTTTCTCAACAACTTTGGCGAGGTATTCGTATAAATGTTAGAAATTTAGGTATGGAACTACTTTTAACCATTCCTATTTTACTTTTAGGATTTATCCCTATAATTGGCATTTTTTCAACGGTATTGCTTTTTTTAGTACAAGCCTATTACGCAGGTTTTGGGAATATGGATTATACTTTGGAACGTCATTTTAAATATAGCGAAAGTGTGCAATTTGTTAAAAACCATCGTGGATTAGCTATTGGAAATGGTATAATATTTATGCTGTTTTTATTAATCCCCATCATTGGTGTGATATTAGTCTTGCCACTTTCGGTGACTGCTGCTACTTTAAAAACTGTTGAAGCTATTCAAATAAAAAATTTCTTGAAACAGACTATCCTCGAGGCAAAGCCATAGAGGTTTTTCGCCTGTTTCATTTTGACCTC
>LLBY010001775.1_pt1 | contig 22309 bp, 21 predicted proteins | sample 1489401 | NCBI WGS metagenome assembly LLBY01 (sample SAMN04092656, study PRJNA295927) | soil metagenome | biome: Soil prokaryotic community; feature: Bulk soil; isolation source: soil from tomato rhizosphere | host: tomato cultivar Hawaii 7996 | place: South Korea | collected 2011-11-01 | reverse complement strand
CCAGGCTAGGCGACCCCCGCTTTATAGATTATTTTTTAGTTAGGGTATATGAATTATATGCAAAAGTGGACTCATTTATTGTAAATTGTGTTTGTCTTATAATTCAAAATACTTTGAAATTTAGATACAACAGAGAATGAAAAACGTTTAATAATTCATATTCGATCCTAAAGACATGCCAACAGCCTATGTTTTGATAAATTGTGATTTGGGATCCGAGAGTGAGATAATAAGGAAAATTAAAGAAGTACCAGAAGTCGTTGAGGTGAATGGAGTATTTGGAGTTTACGACATAATAGTACGAGTCTCGTCTGACAATATGGATAAATTAAGAGAAATAATTACTTGGAGGATTCGCAAAATAGATAAAGTTCGCTCTACATTGACAATGATAGTTATAGAAGGGCAAGGCAAGAAAGACTTTTGATAGCTAGGCCCCCAGCTTCTTTATAGGACAGTATTAATTAGTGATTTTATTACTTCACAAGTTCTTTGAATCTCATCTTCCGAATTATAAAAGTGAGGAGATGCTCTCAAAATTTTTCGTCCACCAATTTCCCTTTCAGCTAGGATTATACCTTGTTCTTGTAACTTGAGATTTAGCTTTTGAACTCTGTCATTACTTTTCTTCTTGAAGGAAAAGGAAATTAGAGCTGATCTGTACTCTTCTTCATCTGCTTCATGAATTAGTAATTCCTTCGACTTTGAAAGATCGTTTCTCAATATTGTTGATAAGACCTTATTCCTCGCTTGGATATTACATATTCCTATTCTTAACAAGTATCTCAACGATGCTTCTAAACCAGCTAGTCCAGGAAAATTTCTAAATGAAGCATGATATTTTTCAGGGTATTTATTGAATTTAATCTTTTCGTAAGCTTCATCTTTTTTAGCTTGATAGACTTTTCCAACTTTGGGTTTCATTATTTCTGCTGAACCCGAACCAATATCCACTGGTTTCAATTCATCCATTAATTCCTTTTTCATGTATAGTACTCCCAATCCCAAAGGCCCACATACCCACTTGAAACTGGGAAATGTCATAAAGTCACATCTAATATCCTTTACATTAACTTCAATGGCGCCCACACTCTGTGCCCCATCGATTGAAAAGAATGTACACTTATTACTATTTTTAATAACCGTGCCAAGATATGCTACTGGTGTGATCGAGCCATTGTTATACATTATATGACTAGTTGATACCAATCGATAGGTATGTCTAGGAAATGTATCGTCGAATTCCTTAACTAACGAGCTACCTGTACTTTCCACGCTAACGCATGGAAAGGTGCTCAATCTTAAGTTATAATCTCCAACAGCTCTCAACCAGGGCAAATAATTAGAAAAATGTTCATTTCTAGAATTTCTTATGAGGATGTGTTCCTTTGGTTTCCAGATAATGCCATTTGATATCATATTAATCCCCTCAGTAGTGCTTTGGGTGAAAATGATTTCATCAGCCTTACTGTGGATAAGATCAGCTATCCTTTGTCTTACTTCGTATTTTAGGGTATCGAGATAATCGTTAAAATCTGGGGAATCAGGGCCAGTTTCAGAGTAGCGGATACAAAAATCTGTGATAGATTTGATAGTTGAAATGGGAAGAGGACTAATAGAACCATTATTCAAATAAATTTTCTTCTTTGTTATATTAAAGTCAGAACGAACCATGTCAAACAAAGTCTTATCAGATAAAGTCTGACCATTTTGATTACTCAATAAATATTAGATTCGTCATTGTTATTTAAGGTGTACTTATATCATCGTAACTAAACTAGTTTCGTTAATTAATACAGGTATAAACTTGGTGTATTATACGGAACCCAAAACAAAGCTAATCTTTCTGGAAAATATTGTTAGAGAATTAAGTTATAAGAATGCTCTAATAATAGATTTTGATACCCAACTCACAAATCTAAAGAAAAACACTTTAGTCAATTCAGAGTATCCAATTATAAAGGGAACCAATTTGATTCTGCCATATATGCTAACTTTTCAAACTTTGATTGATGAAATCACCAATCATTGTAATTTAGGATCATTGATAGTAGTTGATTCATTAAACGGACTTTTGGATTACTTTGGAATTAACTTTTACCCAAATGGCAATGGTAAAACAAAAATCAAAAAAGACAAAAATATGACAAAGATGGATAGCCTCTACGGAAATATCAAACATGCAGGTTACAAAGGGTTTTCTATTTTGAATATCTTATTCCAAAATCAATTCCTCAAAGATACGCCAATAGTGATTACTTCATATATTTCTAAAAGAGGTTTAGATAATCTGATAACGGAATTAGTCATGCTGGATGATAGTAAAAACAGGAATCGTAATCACTTTAGACGAATTTCTAATTCAGTTCTTAGCCTGGATTTTATTACAAATGATCATATGCTCGTTTGCACTGTAATAAAGAAAGAGACCAACAGAATGAAAGAGCCGATTGGGCATTTGAATTTCTTTCCTCAATCAATAAAAATTAAAATTAATATTCATGCGAACCCTTAGTTCATTATTAGGCTTTCAGTTCCATAACCTTGTACATGAATATCATGGAGATGATTAAAATTAGAAAACCAGCTCCCAGTAAAGCATACTTTTCATTTATTTTAGTTGCAATAAAGGCTCTTGCTGTCAGGATTGCTCCAACTAATCCGAATAACAAGACCGTTATACCTATGAATGTTTCATAATTGTTTTGGACCGCTCGCGAGGGTAGAAATACTGCTTGATTGTAATTTTGACCCTCTAATACTGCATTTATCAAACCTGAGGTAAATGCAAAGTAAATTAGAATGTAAATACAGGCGACAATAAGTATGGGACTAATAACTTTAAGTTTCAATATGCTATTTGAATATAGAGGATTTATAAATTAAAACTTTGCCACTATCTTTGGAGCTTGGTGTGGACGCTAAAAATCTCGGTAGAATTATTGTATTGGAAGGTTTGGATAAGTCGGGAAAGACTACACAATCAAATTTATTATTTGATTATTTGAGTAAGAAAGAGCCAGGTAGTGCTGTATTGATGAGTTTCCCCGATTATTCTACACGAATAGGCAGTGAGATAAGGGCTTTCTTGGATGGTAAGGTAAGCTATAACAATGAAACGAAACATATGCTATTAGCGGCAAATAGATGGGAAAAGAAACAAGATATTGAAAAATTTCTCCATGAAGGGAAAACTGTAATTATGAATAGATACTACCAATCTAATCTCGCCTATGGACTAGCAAATGGTCTCCAAATGGATTGGCTTGAGAATCTTGAAAATGGGCTACCTAAAGAAGAAATTACTTTCATTTTAGATGTAATACCCGAAATATCTATTAAGCGTTTAACGAGCAATAATTTTGTTCCTGATGAATTTGAGCAAAATAGCGGATTCCTGAATAGAGCAAGAAATGAGTATTTGAAACTGGCAAAAATATTTGACTGGAAGGTTATCCCTTCAGACGTACCAAAATCCCTCCTTTTTGATGATATTCTTAAAAGACTTGGAGAATAATCTTTTATTGTTAAGAGAGTCCTAAGGGGTTAAGACTAAGAAATGTCTCTACAATATATCGGCGAAATCACAGATCCGATTCATAAGATCATAAAATATACCCTGGTTGAAAGGGAAATAATCGATACTTCAATTTTTCAAAGATTAAGACGTATCAGGCAACTTGCTGGAGCACATTTAGTTTATCCTGGTGCTTTGCATTCCAGATTTGAACATTCAATTGGTTCAATGTTCTTGGCTGGGCTTGCAGGACAAACATTACTTGAAAAGGGATATCTTGCTGATTCTGACGTCATACAGCTTTTGAGATTATCTGCATTATTGCATGATATAGGACATGGTCCTTTTTCACATCTTTTTGAGGAGATATTGAAGGAAACCACATCATTTTCTCATGAAAAATTGGGAGAGAGAATCATTTTGGAGACAGCAATTGCCGATATCTTAACTGGTAATGGATATGATCCAAAAATGATATCTTCTCTAAGCTTTGGAAAACATAAAACTATTTTCTTGAATGAAATAATCTCTGGGGGACTCTCTGTAGATTTGATGGACTATTTACCTAGGGATAGTTATTTTTCGGGAACTGAGTACGGCAAAATTGATTACCATAGGATCATAAACTCGTTGGAAGTTACTTCATCTAGTAAATTAGGTATTAATAAATCTGCACTATATTCTTACGAGTCGATGTTGATATCAAGATATCAGATGTTCAAATCTGTTTATTTTCATAAAACCGTAAGATCTGGTGAAGTAATGCTGTTGAATGCAATGAAATATTTAAATAAATCTCTGAATTTGACTGATTTGGCCTCTTTAGATCACTTTTTTAGCTTACATGATGAAAACGTGCTAGAATTACTCTGCAATGTCAATAACCTAGTTCTAAATCCTCAAGAAAATGCGTATGTAAATTTGGCTAGAGCCTATAGAAATAGAGATTTACTTAAGTGTATTTATGAATATTTCTCTTTATCTAAGCAGAGGCGAGGAGGAATACGTGTGAATCAAAAAGATAATTCTGATAGGGAATATCAAGAGACAGATTTGGAGCAAATATTTGAGAAACGAGTGACCAAACTAAAATCGATCGTAGAAAAATACCATAAAGTGGGTGAACAAGTATTTCTTGATATCTCTAGAGCGCCATCCATTCCGCTAGCGCCGAAGAAAGAAGAAGTCTCATCGATAATGGTTGTAGATAGAAAGGACGAATACGAAAAGTCGTTTGTTCAGATTCCTCTTATTCATGTAATTAGTGGTTACCTAGATATGATACGCGTATATACACAAAAGGAAAATAGAAAATTTTTTGAACAAATAATTAATGAACAAATTAGAGATTTCTAACGATTTTTATTATCTTTTCTCTAAGTGTCACATATTGGTTAAGCAGCGGATAGTAATAAAACTGAGCGGAAGCTTATTCGGATTCGATACTCAAGCAACGCAGTTAAAAGAATATGCGCAATTAATTAAAAAGATTGGTGAGCATTATCAACCCATAATTGTTACAGGCGGAGGAAAAATCGCGCGTTTTTATATTAATTTATCAAGAGAGCTGGGATTAGATGAAGCAGGACTCGACCTCACAGGCATTATGGTTTCGCACCTTAACGCCAGACTGCTTATTTCTGGACTGGGAGATCTTTGTTACCCGGCAACTCCCAAAAACTTGGAGGAAATATCTTTGGCTCTTGTTTCGGATAAGATAATAATAACAGGTGGTATTTACCCTGGCCAAAGTACCAACGCTACATCTGCGCTTATTGCAGAAAGGACTGGAGCGAAAAAGTTTTTCAATGCAACTGATGTTGAAGGGATTTATGATTCAGACCCCAGAACGAACCCCAAGGCCATGCTATTTGATTCGATAGATGTTAAAAGATGTATAGATATGTTAAGTAATGAAAACTCAATGGCCGGTACCTATGACCTAATGGACTTGATCAGTTTAAAAGTAATTGAAAGATCGAGACTGCCGACTGTAGTTTTCAAATCTAGTGTCGAAAATATTGAAAAGGTTGTTTTAGACGGAATTCGCAGAGGTACTGAAATAACTATATCGTCTTGATATCTCCTGAATATTCATCTAGTCCGTCTTCGATGATTTTCGAATAAATACTAGATCCTTGTTCAATTGTTAACGGTTTTGATTGGGCTTTTGCAAATCCAGATTCATCTGTAAGATATATTATCATTTGATTATTGTATATTATTTTCCCAGCAAAAGTTCCTTCTCCAACTGGCGCAAATCCACTACTGTTTTCCTCTTTCTTGATCGTATAAGTTGGCATTGCAAAACCAGTATATTCAAATAATTTTAATTGGGCTTCCTTGGCCCTTTTTTGACCTATGAAAGCTGCTTCATTATACTTCATGATTGTAATTTAAATGAGAAAATAATCATATTAAAATATGCTAGAAAAATCAGGTTTGAAATCGCCATCGATGCAAATATTGGGATACATTATTAATATGTGTTTATTAGTAGGGATTGTGAAATAATTCTTATGGCATTCATAAATGGATTGGAATGGGTTATAATAATATTAGTTATTGTAGTCATCTTCTTTGGTGCCAAAAAAATACCCGAATTGGCTCGCTCGATGGGAAAAGCCACTAGCGAATTTCAAAAAGCTAGAATGGAAGCTAAAAAAACAATTGAAAATCAAACCTCGAATGAAGAAAATGAACAGCGTTCTGTTGACAGAGAAAAGTTAGAATCAATAGCGGAAACTTTAGGTGTTGATTACACAAATAAGGATGATCAAGATTTGAAAAATGCTATTGATGAAAAATTAAAAAAACAAGGGTCACAATAAACGAGAAATAAATCAAAAATATGCAAATCCGAATACTACAAATATAATATCAAATACAGTGCAGATTGAATGTCAGTAAATGGTATCCTTGACAATTACGATTTCGAAAATATTACCATCGGTGTTTTGGGAAGCCATTCTGCCTTAGAAATATTGGATGGTGCCAAAGACGAAGGCTTCAAAACCATCTGCATATGTCAAAAGGGGAGAGAACTTCCTTACCAAAAATTCAAACGATTATCTAATGAAATCCTTATTTTAGATGATTTTTCGGATTTGATCCACGAGGAAAATCAACAAAAATTACGTGATCTAAATACAATAATTGTCCCTCATAGATCTTTTGTGGTATATTTGGGAATAGAAAATATTGAAAAACGTCTAAAGATTCCTGTTTTTGGTAATAAATATATATTAAAAGCTGAAGAAAGACAGTTACCTAGAAATCAATATTTCTTGCTTAGGGAGGCAAATCTCATGTTGCCTCGTATATATGAATCCCCGGCGCAAATTGATGGTCCTGCAATAGTCAAGATTCAAGAAGCAAAACGAAGTCTTGAACGTGCATTTTTTATAGTAACTTCATATGAGGATTTCAAGAATAAGTCTGATAGCAGGATAAAATCAGGTATGATTAACCAAAATGATCTTAATTCCTCGATCATTGAACAATACTTAATTGGAACATACTTTAACTTTAATTATTTTTATTCTCCTTTAGACAACGATGTAGAATTTCTGGGGATAGAAAGAAGGCTTCAAAGTAACATACATGATTTTACCACATCAGTCCCTGCAAGAAATCAACTTGACATTCAAATTGATTTGCAGAATATCGAAGTGGGCCATACTCCTGCCAGTATTAGAGAATCGTTGCTAGATAAAGTCTTTAAGATGGGTGATAAATTTGCAAGCGCATGTTTAAAAGAGTATCCACCAGGTATTATCGGACCATTTTCCCTTCAAAGTGTGGTAACAGTTGACCTCGATATTATTGTATATGATGTATCTCTGAGGGTTCCAGGCAATCCGATCTTAGCAACTACCTCGCCCTACACCAAGTACCGATATGGAGAAACATTTGGGGTAGGCAGGAGGATAGCTATCGAAATTAAGAATTCATTAAAACAATCAAACTTAGCTAAACTGGTGACCTGAGATGACCATATAATATGTAATAAAGTAGTTATTGTTTATGAAATGAATAACAATAGAGGTATTTCCAGAAGGAACTTTCATGGCTTTTAATTCAGGGTAGATCGCCAAAATGCTTTAAGATTTTATTTGTTTTAGTCAGCTTTTTTTAGAATATATGTTCCTCAAAATTTCTGGTATTGACTCCTCTATTGTATTGAACTTTTCCAATAAATTTCCTCCTCCCTGACCAAAATATATCGTCCCTCCCCCGGAACCACCAAAATTATGGGCTATACTACTGGCAATAATATTTGCGCCAATGTTCTCTGCTACTATTTTTCCACAAAATACAACAATCTTGATAGATTTTGATTCCTGCATAATTAAACCAATATAAATCAGATAATGATCTTTTTCCGTTGAAAGCTTCCCCGCCGCTAAATGAAACTCTTCATCATGGTTTTCATCGCGATTTAGATAAAATCTAATTTTATCATTTATTGTTCTGGCATCCACCTCCAAAATATCTGCATCTTTCATAATTTTCTCAATGAATAATGGAGATGTATTTTTCAGGATATTTCTTACCTTTTTTTTCGATTTATCCAAATCCTCAATGGTCTTTGATAAAGTATCCAAAAGTTTTTCACGACTAGTTCCAAGTTTTGTAGTGAGGACATAAACTTGATCATCTTGACTTTGCACCCGGTTCAAAGCATTTTCTCCAGAGACAAATTCGATTCTAACTACCCCATCTTGAATTCTCTCGGTCTTTAGTATTTTTATCAATCCAATTTCGCCAGTATAAAAGACATGCGTACCTCCACAGGCTTCAATATCCAATCCTCCCACTTTTACTATTCTTACGTCATTGGAAGGTACTACTCCACCTTGGTATATACTAAACCCATAATTTTGTTCTGCTATTCCTCTATCATAAAAATTAATCGTAACTGGCAAGTTCTGTCTAACTATTTCGTTTGCTCTTTTTTCGATTTGCTGCATCTGCGCCCTCGACAATGAAGAATGATGAGTGATGTCCAATCTGGCATATTGTTCCTCTTTAAAAGCCGAATTTTGCCAAACCCAAGATCCCAATACGCTCTTGGATGAGTAATTTATGATATGTGTTGAGGTATGATTTCGTGTTATTGCATCTCTCCTTTCCTTCTCTACTACACAACTTAGCGTTTGTCCTTCCTTTGCTTCAAAAATTCCTTCTATATGGTGTAATACTATGTTACCGATTTTTGTAACATTATTAACTTTAAAGGAACCAATATATCCATGGTCAGGTTCTTGTCCCCCACCTCTAGGATAGAAACCAGTTCTATCAAGAACAACGAAATTTCCATCAATGACTTTTACGACTTTAGCGGAAAAGACCAATTGTGACGGATTTTCATAATACAGCAATTTTGTTTTCTCAATTGCGCTAAAATCAAAATTATCTTTAGGGTCAAAATCATTTTTTTCAGCGTGTTGGGGTTTGTTAATTGAATGAATCTCAGCCAGTCGAGTGTAGAAGTTTGTTGGTATTGAATTTAATAACCCAACTTCAACCAAATAATCTGGAGTCACCCCATCGGATTCATAAAGCGTTAATAAATCATCTATGTTTAATTTATTTTTCTGTTTTTTAATTTTTGTAGCTATTGTAGTGATGCGATTTTGGGTTTCTGAGTATCTATCAGATTCGATCCTTAGTATAGTATGAATATCTTCTCTATACTTTTCCAATTCAGGATACATAGGGGATAATTGCTCGATATGCAAATCAACAACGTCTGTTATTGGGAGATCAAGCTTTAGCTGTTTTAAAAGTGATAACATTCTTCTTAATAAAACTCTCAGATTATAACCTCCTCCTACATTAGACGGTAATGAACCATCACTAATAGCAAAGACCAATGTTCGAACATGATCTATAATGGTATATAACGACTCAAACGGGACTACTATTTTTTGTAATTTGTCAGCATCTATTCCCATCTCTTTGGCAATTTGCCTCCTAGTTAATGGAATATCGTTATTGATTTCAAGTCTACTCGATACTCTTTTAAAGTAATTTGATAATAGACCTTTAATTTCATCATTATCTCCAAAAGAACTTGAAGAGTAAATTTGCTTTTGTTCCAGGATTTTTGTCAAGACATGATCGAAGGTACAGTCATAACTAGTCGGCGTACCGTTGGTTATCCATGCTAACCTCTCCAAACCGGCGCCCATATCAATTATCTTATTTTTCATAACTTTGTAATTATTTTCAGTTCCTTCAAATTCGGTAAATACTGCATTTCCTAGCTCAAGGCCTCTCACAAAATACTCCAAGGAACTGCCAAATGCTCCCGCACCAATCCATACATCCTCTACAAAGGTAATTTCTGTAGGTGGAATTCCAAATACATCAACTAACAGATTAAAATCTAAATCTATACAGCGGTCTTTCCAGTACCCACCAGGTGAGTCAGCGTCGCAGGCTTGGCCAACCATACAGAAAGAAGTATAGTGTCTTCCGGTTATGCCCACATTTTCTATGTCATTGAATCTCAGACACATTTGTGGTACTAAAAGAGGATTTGTGGGTAATTCAAAAATCACGCGATTTTCTGCAATTCGCTGAAAATCCACAATAGATGCTATTGTGTAGTACAGGTCTTCTCTCCATCTACATACGACAGGGTATCTATTTACTATTCCGTGGTTATTCTTCTCGAAATATTTTTTTATCTCATTCCATGTTTGGGTATATCCAAATCTCTTTTCGGTTGGTGGATTGCCAATAAATGTATAATTTTCATGATCAGGACAAATCTCTTTCAGGGTAATTGACCAAAAGAATCGTCCACAAACAGTGCAACTTTGTCTTGCAAATCCTAGCCTATCAAATAATGAAACATTATAATATTTCTTATAATCGGATGAAAATAAGGAAAGAAGTTCTGACTTATTCAAATTGAAAATTATCTAAGGTGAAAGAGGATATTAATGCTTTTAAATTATTGAAAAATTAAATGTGAATTCTCAAGTTGCGATCGCTTCATTGATGAACTTGATATAAGTATCCTTCGGGGCTGCACCGATAGTTCGTTTTATCTCTTTGCCGTCCTTGAAAATCAACAGAGAAGGAATCGACTGAATACCATATTTCATTGCGATTTCTTGGTTTTCATCCACATTCAATTTTACTACCTTTACCTTGTCAGAGTAGGACTGTGCTATCTGTTCCACAACCGGACCAACCATTCGACAGGGACCACACCATTCAGCCCAAAAGTCAACAAACACAGGCTTGTCTGCTTTCAATACCTCGGAATCCCAATTCCCAGTAGTTACATGAGTGACATTGTCGTTTCCCATATTATTCATAACGTAATAACGGTATTTGAATATTTGTTGACGTTTAAATATTGAAAATCTTTTGAGGATTAAATTGACTACGCAATTTCAGTAAATTGATTTAAAAATAAGTTGTTAATTTGTACTTTTCGGTTAAAAAATATTAATTTTTGTTAATTTGTCTAAAGAAAGATCATTTAATTCCACATACTGAAATAAGTTGTTATAAAAATACAGTATATCATTTTTTTGGGCTAATACTATTAGCAGAATAGACCGACCCACTTATTAATAAAACCCCGTTGAAATGTTGATATCATTATGCTCACAATTGGCTGGGAAAAACCATACCTAAAATAGTATACAAGAGAGGAAAATGCCACCACATTTGTAAGCATATTTCCTGGGGTACGACTAAAGGGCTTGAAATGAAAATAGATTTTCTTTTCAAATCCAAGATGCTAACGACTCAAACACAAGTATGCTATGTTCATAATTAACGTTGTCTAAAAAAATAATCTGTCTTAGGTGTATTACACTATTCAGGCTAATTATTTGAGCAAAAAAGATGAATTCGATCTAATTTAGTCAAATTTCAGAAAACTTTACTGTCAAGAGATTGTCTTCGATATTTGAACAAGACGGCCTCGATCTATTGTGCTATCATGTTGCTTGGGTCGAAAAACCTGACCTGTTGTGTGAATATAAACAGATTCAAAATAGTCTGAATTTAACTTATGCCAAATACCAGATTTGTAAGGCCCAAAGGATGTCAACAAACTAGTAAGGTTACAAGTAATTAAGTTAACATACACATTAAAAGTTTTAGAGCAATAAATTGTTCCTACAAAAATAATTTATCTTTTGGCCGCTTTATTTGGAAACCTATTTGGTTCCAGTTGTTTATACTTTTAAATGCTCTTCTATAATCCTAAGCACCAGAAAAATATCTATCATCTTCATTCCATATGGCACATTACCATGGTTTAACTATATGTCTAAGAATTGAGAGCTCATGAGGACAAGAGATATATTCTAATAAAAAATTGAAACAAGTGTATTAGAATGGATGAAAAAATCGTGAATGAAGATGACCTTGGAGATCTGAGGCGGTCACATTATTCATTTCAATTAAGCCGATCCAACATTGATGAAACGGTTGTCATTATTGGTTGGATTTCATCCAAACGCGATCATGGTAACGTCCTTTTTGTGCAACTAAGAGATCAGTTTGGAGAAATACAGGTAGTTGTCAAGAAGAAGGAGGTCTCCTCTGACTTGTTTAACACACTAAGAAATTTGAAAGAACACTCCTCGTTAGCTATTACTGGAGTGGTAGTAGAGCAGAAAAGTTCAACTGATCAAGTTGAAATCAAGCCAAATGAGATCAAGATTCTCTCAATTTCTAATAAACCTGCCCCTTTCTTAACTCAATCAGTTACTTCCGTAGGAATAGATACTCGCCTGGATTTGAGAGCTATAGATCTCCGACGTAACTATTTGCAATTTGTATTTAGAATTAGGAATACGATAATTAATTCGATTCGTGAATATCTTACTGAAAATTATTTTGTTGAAGTCAATACTCCAAAAATGATTGCTACGGCAACGGAGGGAGGAGCCGCACTATTTCCGATATTTTATTATGATAGAGAGGCGTTCTTGGCTCAAAGCCCTCAGTTATACAAAGAACAGCTTACTATGGCATTCGAAAGTGTTTTTGAAATCGCTCCAATATTCAGGGCAGAGCCCTCTAGAACAAACAGACATTTGTCTGAAGCGATTTCTATTGATGCAGAAAAGGCCTACGTGGATTATCGCGACATGATGGATCATCTGGAAAAACTAATACAACATGTCATTTGTCAAATAAGTAAGAAGAATGCTGACGATTTAGAAAATTTGGGTATCGATTTACCACAAGTTAGTAAATCTTTCGTTCGGATAACATACACCGACTTGGTGAGAAAACTTCAAGAAAATCACAAATACATTAGATGGGGTGATGATATTTCACCTAAGATGCTTAAAGACATATTTGGCGATGAATTCTTTTTTATTGTTGATTGGCCTTCATCAACCAAACCGTTTTACGTTAAAACAATCACCGAAGACAGACTCTCTGCGGAAAAAGAAATCAGCGAAAAAAAGATGCTTAGCGAGTCTTTTGATTTGATGTATGGTGGTTTAGAATTGTCGTCTGGCAGCACACGTATAAACAATAAACAGATTCTGATCGAGAATATGAAGAAAAAAGGTTTAAATGATAAAGCATTTGAGTATCATCTCCGAGTATTTGATTATGCAGTGCCTCCACATGCCGGATTTGGGTTAGGTCTAGAAAGACTAATCATGGCAATATTGAAGCTAGAGAATATCAGAGATGCGACTTTTTATCCACGTGATATTGATCGATTAACTCCATAAGATAAATATAAAGTTGAGTGTGAACCCACCTAGTTAATGCCAATTTCAGATGATTTGAGGGAGTTGTGTGATCTCTCTAAATTGGAAATCCCAAATGAATTGATGATCGAAACCGGAAAAAAAATAAGCGAAGTTCTACTATTGTTTGACAAACTTGACGAATTTGATAAGGCGAATTACAAGATTGATACCAATAATGATATAAAAATAGAAAAACCTATTGATGCATTGCGAGATGACCAGGCATTTAACACAAATGCTGTTAAACGTAATCTTGAAACCAAGATGAAATTCTCCAACTCAAAGAATGGTTACATCGTTGGACCGAGGATTTAAATTTTGAAGGATCTATTTAAACTCCCAGCTAACTTAGTTGTAAGCAAGATTAAGAATGGTGAATTCAGTGCAGAGGAATATATTTCTGTAATTATAGGGAGAATCAACGAGACCGATGGTAGAATAAATTCCTTTATCACCACGAATTTTGAAGATGCCTTAGAAAAATCAAAGAAAATCGACAAGAAAATACAAACCGGAGAAAAAACAGGGATATTTGCCGGTATTCCAATAGGAATCAAAGACAACATCAATGTAAAGGGATTGAAAAACACATGTGCGTCTAGAATGCTTAGCGATTATATTTCTCCATATAATGCAACGGTGATAGATCGTTTAGAAGATCAAGACGCGATTGTTATAGGAAAGTTAAATATGGATGAATTTGGGATGGGAACTACTTCAGAATTTTCGGCATACGGACCGGTGAGAAACCCATGGAACACGGAGTACGTTGCTGGCGGGTCTTCTGGTGGAAGTGCTGCAGCGGTATCATCACTCCAGATACCAATATCACTAGGATCTGATACCGGGGGATCCATTAGATGTCCTGCTAGTTTTTGTTCTGTGATAGGACTCAAGCCAACCTATGGAACCGTGAGCAGAAATGGATTAGTTTCTTACTCAAATTCCTTAGAACAAATTGGACCCATCGCAAGGACTATATTTGATATTGTTCCTCTTTTGAATACAATTTCTGGAGAAGATATTAATGATAATACCACCTCCCCTTCAACTAATTTTTGTAGGATAAAATCCGATGAAGAGTTACGGACAGCCAAATTTAAGGTAGGCTTGTTATCTGATCTGATTCAAAGTTCTGATCATCAAATCATCAGCGGGATTCAAGACAAAATAGATCTTTTGGAAAAGCATCATCATCATTTGGAGAATATTAAATTGTCGATGATAGATTTTGCGGTTGCAGCATATTACATTATAGCCACCGCTGAAGCTTCTAGTAATCTTTCTCGGTTTGACAATATTAGATATGGTTACCATCTAAACCCTGAGGGTTATGAATGGACAAGTTATTTTTCAAAATCAAGATCACTTTTTGGTGATGAAGTTAAACTGCGTATCTTGTTGGGATCATATGTTCTATCAGCCGGTTACTTTGGTAAATACTATGCTAAGGCACAATTAGTACGCTCATTAATTCGAAACGAATTCAAAAATTTGTTCCAGAAATTTGACATCATCTTACTCCCTACCATGCCAGTTTTGCCATTCAAACTGGGAGAAAAAATATCTAATCCTGTAGAGATATACAATTTGGACTTGTTTACAATAATAGCAAATCTAACTGGGCTACCAGCAATTTCCATTCCAGCAGGATTTTCCAAAGAGGGATTTCCATTTGGGGTTCAATTGATCGCGAATGCATTTGAAGAACAAAAACTGGTTGATATTGCGGTTCTCTTTGAAAAAGAAGCAGATTATGGAGAGTGCTTCCCAGAATTATGAAATTGGATACAAAAAACATCGATCAGCTTAAGATAGGTCTTGAAATACATTGTCAACTTACCAATCTTAATACAAAATTATTTTGCAAATGTCTTTGTAATTATAGAAATTTGCCACCAAATGAGAATACATGTCCAATCTGCCTCGGGTTACCGGGAACTTTACCTTTGCTAAACAAGAGGGCAGTGGAATTTGCTTCTATGATTTGCTTAGCATTCAATTGCAGTATACCTGAAAAAATATCGTTTTATAGGAAAAATTACTTTTACCCTGATTTACCGAAAAATTTTCAGATTACCCAGTACAACTCATACGAATTAAGTAGTATCGGTTACAATGGATTGTATTATTTTGCTAATGATTTACTTGGAGGCAGTAGTGATTCGTCGAATGAAAATCAGAAGCCATCTGTTAGGATCACCAGAATTCAACTAGAAGAAGATCCGGGAAAGATTGTTTACGAGGATGACAAATCTTCTATCAACAATTATAGTTTGATTGACTATAATAGGGCAGGAGTAGCGCTTGTTGAGATTGTAACAGAGCCAGATTTCACAAGCCCATCGGATGTCAGGCTATTCCTAAATGAAATTATCAATATATTTGAATATTTAGAAGTATGCGACCCGGCCTTGGAGGGTTCGATTCGCTGTGATGTGAATGTTTCTATCAGCGGTGGAAAAAAAGTCGAGATCAAGAATATTAGCTCATTTAAAGACGTTGAAAAATCGATTCTTTACGAAATTACAAGGCAGAAAACTTTGGTTATGCATGATATCGATGTACAGGCAGAAACCCGACACTGGGACGAAAGGAGAAAAATTACAATCGCTGCAAGATCAAAGGAAAAAGAGGAAGAATACAGGTATTTTCCTGAGCCGGATATTCCCAGAATTAACTTGGGGGGGGAGAATTTTGTGTCTGGACTACGATCCCAAATGCACGAACTGCCTGCTGAACGGCTAGCCAGGTACAAAGATACGTTTAAAATCACCCCACATACTGCCAGAATCTTGGTAAATAGTAAAAAAATAAGCGATTTTTTTGAGCAGGCACTAAAATTTTACTCGGCTCCAGTGGAAGTGTCTAATTGGATCGTCAACGAATTATTAACGAAAATAAATGAATTGGAAAAATCTGATAGTAGCAAGACATCATTTAACATTTTGTCAGGATCACATATGTCTCCCCGTTTAATCGCTAGCATGGCAAAACTCGTCGAAGAAAAAACAACCAGTAGGAGTATGGCAAGGGAGATCTTTGACACCTGTTTGAAAACTGGTGATGATCCATTTGAATTGGTAAAACGATTGGATACTAAAAGAATTTCAAATACTGAACAAATAGCTGATTTGATAAAAAAAATAGTTTCAGATCAACCTCACCTCATTAACCAGTCAAAGAGTAATCCCAACGTCACCAATTTCATTCTCGGTTTGATCATGAAAGAAACACAGGGCAAGGCAGATCCGCAAGTCTCGATGAACTTAATAAGAGAAATCATCTCTCAAAGTGACAAGCAATCATGATAATACCTATTTTTTAATGATTATTTCATCACCCTTTTTTTAAATAAATTATTAGGGGAGTTGTGAGTTTTAAACTTTTAATTGATAGTTTTTTCTTAAATCGTATATATTGTATATGCAAAATTTGAGGATCTTCTAAACAATCGGCCTTGATACATTGGTTGATATATATGAAATAAATAGGTTGAACATTACTAGACTGGTATCCATATGTCAATTTCAAACGATATAGATGAAGTTTCAACATGTATTGTTTGTCCGTTTTGTAAAACCAAATCTCCAAAGGACTGGATAGTTAAACATCTGGAGTCTAAAAAGACTCCGAAAATCAGAAAATCTCAAGTATTTTTTAAGTGCGTCGGGTGTGATCACACAACAAGGGTGTCTGACAAAAAACTAATCAAATTTATTGATGCAGAAGTAATGCGAAGCGAGGACTTCTAAACGAAAACCCTCTGATTTAGATAAATAGAAGTAATGAAACTTGGATTATTTTGTTATTAATGCTAGAAATCAAGTTTATGTCAAAAACCATAAACTTGATTTTGTCAATTGGGTAATAGGTTTTCCAAATTTCTCATCACAATAGGCAAGAAAGAGCCAATATCAGTAACCACTCCTATGGCTTGCGTCGTTCCTCTATCAAGTAGTTTAGTAACAACGGGTTGATTGATATCTACAGCTATTACCTTAACTGACGCAGGTAACATATTTCCTACTGCAATAGAGTGGAGCATAGTTGACAGCATAATGACCAATTTGGCATCTCTTAATACTGATTTGTACTGCATCTGGGCTTCTACAACATCTGTGATAACGTCTGGAATCGGACCGTCATCTCTTATGGAACCACATAATACGAAGGGAATATCTGCTTTAATGCATTCATACATTATACCTTTAGTAAGGGTCCCGGTTTCTACCATTGATTTGATAGATCCTGCCTTAAAAACCTCGTTCACAGCTGACATGTGATTTCGATGTCCTCTAACAGCGAGAGTACCATCGTCCACATGCATACCTAAAGATGTGCCAAGCAAAGCGTTTTCTATATCATGTACGGCTAATGCATTGCCTGCCAATATTCCATCGATTAATCCCATTCTGATCATTTTTGCCAAAACATCCGAAGCCCCTGAATGAACCACGACCGGTCCTGCAACTACTATTATTTTACCTGATTCCTGTTTGGTTTTGATGATGTCTAACGCAACTTTTTTTGCTATTTGCTGTGTTGGACGTTCGCTGGAACTAGTACTACTCATGAATTGAAAAATATCCACGCCTTCCCTGGGTCTTTCCTGAGGTACAATTTTAATCCCTCTTTCACCCGTCACAACCAAATCACCTTTTCTTACCTCTCGATTTGTTTTACATTCGGCCCTTTTTGAGATTGGATCAAGCACAATGCATTTATCCATCATCATTCTTTCAACGCTTATCCACTGATTGTCAAAGTAAATTTGGGTTGAATTATTCGTGGTGCTATAAAAGTCATCAGGTAATACCATGTCTTTAGGTGCTTTTGTGCAAGTTACAGCATCTGTGGAAACACTTGTTGCTCCCTCTCGGAACAAGCTCTCCAAAATCTCTGAGAGATGTAATTCTGTCTCTGCTCTTATGACCAATCTCGCGTAGCTATGATCCTCTTTCTTCTTTCCAATAATGAATTCTTCAACTGTAAAATCACCTTTCATATCCATTACCTTATCAAAAATGCGAGTAAGTATAGAAGAGTCTACAAGATGACCCCTGACCTCAATTTCTTTTTCGTAGTTACCCAATTCTCTTCAAAACCTCAAAGTATTTTTCAGCGTGTTCAAATTTGAGTTCAACCTAAATTGGTAATGAAACCTTTCCAAAATACTCCTCTAAACCCCCTTTTTGTTTTATTCTACTTTTTATTACATCTTTTTTTTCCTCAGAAAACCAATTTGCAATAGATTTAGCAATCCCATTTTTGTCGCATATGGCAATTAGATAACCTTGTTCTTCTTTTATAATTGCAAAGTAATTCTCTTCTCCTACTGGTTCCCAGTTATTACTCCTGTTGTCCTTGAGAGCCAATGCTGGTAGCGCTGGAGTGTTATCTGAAATGAAATTTGACAAAAGATCTTGTGCATCTTTAACCCTCTTTTCACCCATCTTTAAAGCAGCAAAATATTGCATAAATTTATTTGCAAAGATACGCTAATATTTCTTTAATTTCGTTCAATTTCATATTTTCAGTTGAAGTTATTTCGGAATTCATTTTCATGTCAAATTTGTCTGTATTGTTCTTCACAAATAACGAAACACTCTTTTTGAAAGGAGCAACATTGGAACGCTTTACATTTTTTCTATTTTTTTGATAAAAGTCTGCTTGAAGCAACATCTCCATTTTATCTATTATATGTACAAACCTTGAGTCAAATGATTTATTTTCATTATATTCTCTCCAGATGTTTGACAATTCGCGTCTTAACTTGCTTTGAGGCAATTTTTTCAAAATTAATTTAAATGCTTTGTCCTCGGCTTTTTGCTTTTTAATAATACTCATAGTTTCGGGGGTAATATCTCCAACTATTGATTCCGCCAAGTCATGAATAAGGGCCATCTGAATAAGCTTCAATTTTTTCTCACTAGTAAACGAGTATTTGGAAGCCAAAAATAATATAATTACGATCATAAGTAAAGTATGGGATGCCACCGACTCAGAATTTTCGATCTGAAGTTTTTCTATCCATCCTGTTCTGAGTAACTCTTTAAGTTTGTAGTAAGGTAAAGTAAATTGTTTCAAATCGTTTGATTGTGCCTTGAGGTAATCCGTCAAACTTGCTAAATGACCACCTTATATTGAAAATGCTCGCCAAATATTATATGCGGGATACTTTTGACCAGACTTTTGACGTCAAATGATATATCGAATAGGTATGTGAAAAAGGTGGCTAAAATAGACATCGATATGGTAATCAATATAATATACATAACGTTTGTAATTTGGGTCATGCTTTGTTGTTTGATATGAATTAATTTATATCTTTGTTAAGGTAAAACATCAAACCAGCAGAGATATTAGGTATCAGCGCGCATTTTACTTGTGAATTCTAAAATTGGTGTAGATTATGCTCGCGCATTTTTTGGACAAGAGAATTCAGGAGACTATGACAGATTGGTTCAATTAGCCACCATCGGTCAGGATTCGAAGTGGAAGAAAAAAATTGCCGGCAATATTCAAACCAATCTTTTCGGATTAGATCTTGCTTGCGGGACAGGAATTCTTTCGTCCTCGCTCCTAGAAAACGGCAACAAAGTTATAGGTGTTGATTTAACTTTCGCATATTTGAAAATGTTTTCCTCAAAAGGGATCCAAATGAATCTTATAAATGCAAATGCAGAAATGTTGCCATTTGTTGAGAATACATTTGATTTCATAGTGACATCTTATTTGCCAAAATATACTAATCTAGACCTCTTAATTTTTGAATGTTATAGAGTTCTAAAATCTGGTGGATGTATAGTCCTCCATGATTTTACTCTTCCAAGAAATTCTTTGTACAAGTTTGCTTGGAACATTTACTATAAAATTATTAGCTACATATGGAAAAATAATGATAAATGGAAAAATGTGTTCGATAATCTTGATGATCTTATAAAGCAAAACCGATGGGACTCAAGGATTGAGGGTATCTTGGATAAATCTGGGTTTAGTCAAATCGCATTAACGTACTTGGCTTTTCAAACTTCTCTTATCGTTACTGCAATAAAAGATGACATACGATAGTAGGATGAATGAGTGGTTCGTACCACAATTCGGACCGCTAAAATTTCGAATGGTCTGCGGAATGCTTTTTCTTCCATATACAGGTATGTGTTTATCATTCGTCGTTTGGGGGTGTTTGTTGTCACCGAACGTTCATTTTGAGAGAATGGCGGGAATTATACTAGTTTATTTTCTGTCCTTGGGGATTGCAGCTCATGTTGCAGATGCCATTGGATCGAATCGGGTAAAACCTTGGGGAGAATTGTTAAGCAAAAAACAATCTTGGACTATTATTATTTTTACACTAGTAGTTGCTTACAGTTTAGGATTCTACTATGCTTATAATTTTGCACCTTATTTAATTATCATTGGACTACTAGAAGGTTTTTTTCTATTTGCATATAACTTTGAGTTGTTTGGTGGGAGATTTCACAACAATTTTTGGTTTTCGATTTCATGGGGGATGCTTCCTTTTCTTGCAGGATTTGTGATTCAAACTAATTTCATACACCTTCTTGCAATTTCACTATCTTTGATTCCTTTTGCCCTAAGCTACATGGAGATAAAGATTTCGAGGATCTACAAGGAAAATAAACGAAATAACATCCTAACAGAAAAAACAAAAAGTTATGAAAACGCTCTAAAATTCTTAAGCTTGGGGTCAATCATTCTAACAATTGTACTATTAGTTGGGTTTGGATTAAAAATTCTGGGGTAATTGGCACAATTAGTTACTCCTATTAGGTAGCGTCAGCAGAATTATATACTCCTTAAAAAGAAGAATTTATTTTTTCTGCTCTGATTCGTCTTTACGATTTATTTCTCCACTTTTCTTGACATTATCTAACAAATCGATGAAATTATTACTTTTACTCAATTGTTTCTTACTTTTCTGTTTCTTATTTCTCCTCCTCCTTTTCAGGTATCTTATCACTAGTAATACAATAACAGCAATAATTATCAGAATTATAAAACCTAATGGGTTGGAGCCAGAAAAAATACTTCCCAAGCCCTGATTGTCGTTCGTAGGCTGCGGGGGCATTTCAATATTTACAATATTGGTTGAGAAAACTGTGTATAAATTTCTTAAATCATCATAATACTCAATTTTTAATGGAACCAAATAGTTTCCAGAGGAAGATTTGTTGCTTGTTGAAAGAGGAATATTAAATGGTAATGGTGAATCCTCTTCTAAATCTCCCAAATACTGAGGAGTAGTAGATAACGGTGAAACTATTCGTAAGTTAGTAACATTTTTCCCTGTTAATGACATTTTATTTATCTCGTCTTTGATTAATTTTTCATCAGTTACTAATTCAACAGTGGTAAATAGCCCTCCTGTGTTTCCTTTATTAAGAAGGTTTCCTACTACATTCAAGATACCTCCTATGTTATCTACTGCAAGATCATTAACACTTACGTCAATTTCTCCTACAACATTTGCTCCTATGTTAAAGGAACTTGTTTTCAATTGACCGTTGCTTACATACTCAATGTTCACATTGAAAGATACAGGACTATTTATCAAGGAAGTTGAGGCGAATATTTTTGTTGGAAGTGATACGGATGTTTTTGGATCAATTCTTGTTAAATCCCATTTAGAGCTTCCCAGTATTTCTAAAGAATCTGTATTTACAGTTAACGTTACCACTGCATTACGTATCTCGTTATCATTATTGTTGGTAATATTGAATCTGAAATCATCAATTTTTCCCGCAGTTATGAATATAGTTTGATCTTGTGGATTCTTAGATGACAAAGGCTGTTTGGAAAGGTTGTTTGAATAATTTGTCCTAGTTGAAGTATCAGATAAAGAAATGAAGGATAACTCTCCATCAAGTTTTTCGGTTTCTCTATTTTGAGACAGGTTTTGAGGCTGTTTTACAGAATTTTCTACCAAACTCTCGGTTTGACCATCAGTATTGTTTTCCACGTTTAATATCGAACTGTTAGTACTTCTACTCAACCCTTCTTCGGTACTCTC
>LLBY010002941.1_pt4 | contig 22391 bp, 23 predicted proteins | sample 1489401 | NCBI WGS metagenome assembly LLBY01 (sample SAMN04092656, study PRJNA295927) | soil metagenome | biome: Soil prokaryotic community; feature: Bulk soil; isolation source: soil from tomato rhizosphere | host: tomato cultivar Hawaii 7996 | place: South Korea | collected 2011-11-01 | reverse complement strand
AGAACTAGACTTTTTAGACAGCCTACTTATTCTCTCTCTTATTCCCTCTTTTTTTTACATAAATTATTCTTCATCAATGCAAATCTTCCAATCGCTTAATTGAGTTGAGATCACTTGCAATGGCATCTCTTTGTTTAATTAGTATCGTATGTGTACTCAAGGGCAATGAAGTATCATTGATAACATCATTATAGTCATCTAAAGCCGTCTTTTCTCCTCTAATAGCTTCTTCGAGCATGGATTCGTCGTTATCGACAGAAAACATGGCTTTTATATCCATCCAGGCACGATGTGCAGTTCCTGCCGCACTTCCGCTTTTCTCTGGAATCTCTCCAAACGATCTAACTTCATTATTTAATTCAATACCGAAATTATGTCGTTCTAACGATTTTCTTTCAAAATATCTTTTCAGATAAATATGCTCTGTATTCTCTGCTGCTTTTTTAAAACCTTTTTCTGCATCATATGTTCTTTCTAAAAGTTCATTTAACTTACCACTTATAGTTTCTGTGTATGTACTCATGATTGTCTAAATTTAAATTAACAATGGTTTACTTTTGAGATGCCCATTGATTTACATCGTCTGCTTTTATAATGCTTCACTACTTTTGTTTACATTAAAGATTCAACTTTCTTTTGCGCGGTTTTTTTTTTCTTCAATGAAACTTGTTCAAACCTTACCCTGGCGTCCAAGAATCTACTTTTAGAAATTTTCTCTAAAATCAGTTCTCCTAATTTAAAGAGTAAAATTCCGAGGGAGATTCCTATTAATATATTTGCTGTCATACTTTTTAATTTAATAGTTCTATGAATTAAGGTGGTTTAAACTTTTTCTAATTGGCTAAAAAATGACTGATTTTCATTTCCATCGAAAAAGTTAAACCACTTCATTAAATTTAAAGCGATTATTCCGTCTATATTAATGCATTTGATTTAAAAAACTGACTTATTTGAATTAGATAGTCCTTTTTCTAAAAGTTCTCACACAGGTATGTTTTTAGTCACTTCCATTCTATCCCAATTGCGATGCTTTGCAATAGCGTTTATAAAATCAATAGACTCTTTATTAATTAGAACTGCTGCATCCTGTTTGAAATTTGAAACGAGGCTGCTGTCAATCAGATTTTCGCCTTCTTCATCTACAGCTATAGCTTTACAATGTTTAAAGGCTTCATTAATAAATTTTATAAATTTTGATTCTTTCTTTAATTTCTCAATAGCTTTTGTGCCTCCAGGGATATATATGGCATCAAAAAGGACACTTTCTGTAGTCATAATAGCCTCATGAACCTCATGAGCTATACCTTCATCACTTACAACTTCACCTCCATGTGGCGCTATTAATTTTACCATTGCGCCTTCTTTTTCTAGAGCATCTTTCATCTTGTTGAAATTTTTCATTGAAAAGCCATCTGCAACCAATACGGCTATCTGTCTTGTTGAAATGCTTTCGAATTTTGTATTGGCTTGACTTAATGAAGGAGCGGTATCAAGATAATTTTTCTTTTTAGGCGGTTGATGTTTTTCCACATCTGCATCAGCACCAATGGCTTGATTAATAGGTTGCTCTATGGATTTTGGGATTTCAAGTCCCAATCCGGTGGCTACTTTTTTCGCTAAATCGGTATCGATTTGTGAAATCACCCAAAGCATGCGCTCTTTGATATGTGTGTATTTACATTTACCGAGTTCGAATGTATAAGCATCCGTAAGGTGTTGTTGCTCCCATTTGGATAAACTCCTGTAAAACAATGCCGGTTGTGAGAAATGATCATTAAAACTTTCGCTTCGGGTCCTGATTTTTTTTGCGTCTATACGTTCTTCGTATGAAGTAAATGCACCTTCAGCCATTTTAGCTAAATGCGGACAACCTCCGCTTAAACTATTTGGAAAGTAGGCTGTTTGTCCTTTTACAACATCCATTTGCATCATTCCATCACGCTGGTTGTTGTGGGTGTCTACGACAGGTCGGTTTATAGGAATTTGATGAAAATTAGGTCCACCTAATCTGGATAACTGTGTATCTCTATACGAGAACAAACGCCCCTGCAATAAGGGATCATTCGTAAAATCTATACCGGGAACAATGTGACCAGGCAGGAAAGCTACTTGCTCGGTTTCAGCAAAGAAGTTTTCAGGATTTTTATTTAAAGTCATTTTACCAATAATTTTTACTGGCACTAATTCTTCGGGTATCAATTTGGTTGGATCCAATAAATCAAATTCAAATTTAAATTCATCTTCTTCAGGCACTATTTGAACTCCTAATTCCCATTCTGGAAATTGTCCCGCTTCAATAGCATCCCATAAATCGCGTCTATGAAAATCGGAATCGACTCCACTAATCTTAACTGCTTCATCCCATGTTACGGAGTGTACGCCTAGTTTCGGTTTCCAATGGAATTTCACAAAATGAGCGTCTCCTTTTTCATTTATTAATCGGAAGGTATGAATTCCAAAGCCTTCCATCATACGATAACTTCGAGGAATCCCTCTATCACTCATTAACCAAATTTGATTATGAAGTGTTTCTGTGGCATGCGAGACAAAATCATAAAAAGTATCATGGGCAGAGGCTGCCTGAGGTATTTCCCTATTAGGTTCTGGTTTTACCGAATGAATTAAATCTGGAAACTTCATAGCATCTTGAATAAAAAAGATAGGCATATTATTACCTACCAAATCCCAAGTGCCTTCTTCTGTATAAAATTTTACTGCAAACCCGCGAACATCCCGAGCCAGATCTGTTGAGCCTTTAGAGCCCGCAACCGTTGAAAATCGCACGAAAACAGGGGTTTTCCTACTAGTATCGGTAAAAATACCCGCTTTACTAAATTGCTCAAGATTTTCATATAATTCAAATATACCATGTGCCCCACTACCTCGAGCGTGTACAATACGCTCTGGTATGCGTTCGTGGTCAAAACTTGTAATTTTTTCCCGTAGTAAAAAATCTTCCAGTAAAGTAGACCCTCTTTCTCCCGCTTTTAATGAATTGTTCGTGTCATTTACTTTGACCCCTTGATTTGTGGTCATCGTAGTATCCTTTACTTCTTTTTGAGATGTTTTTAAATCATCAACTTTTTTTGATTCTGATAATTGTTGTTTTTTTGGAGCCATCATTTATATTTTTAAGTATTCTGTAAACAAATCAGATGAGTATCAGTAGATAAATCACATCGCTTTCGAAACTCCTAATTTTTAACCACTTAACTTAACACGATTCATAAAAAAATTACCTCAAAAAGAAAAGGACATAATTTTACTTAAAGAAAATGGTGAAAGAAGGCTATTATTCTTTCATAAGAAATTTAAAGGGGAAAGCTTTTAATTCAGTAAAAAGAAAAGAATTAATTCTTAGGTTTTTCCTTCAATAAAAAATTTCTTGAAACAGGCTATCTTCAAGGCAGAGCCTTCGGGAAAATATTTAGATTAAAATTTTTTATTGAGTTATAATTAATTTCAAAATGGCACATTTTCAAACCATTTAAGCATTAAATTAACTGTCCATTTTATAATTACAACTTAAGTGACATCATATTTTATATCTATTCAAGTTTTAGATATGGGAAACAATACTAACTTAGATTTTATTATCTCTATTATTGTTGCCATGATAGCAGGATTTTGCATCGGCTTAGAACGCCAAATGAAAAATAAAAATGCAGGCTTAAAAACCTATACCTTGGTATCGGTTGGTTCGGCAATATTTACGAATATTTCTTTTGAATATACTGGAATTGATTATGTGGATACTGCTAGAATTATTAGTCAGATTGTTGTTGGCGTTGGGTTTTTAGGTGCGGGCGTCATTGTACAAGGAAAACACAAAATTAGTGGTCTGGCAACAGCCGCCACCATTTGGTGTAGTGCTGGTTTAGGATGTTTAGCTGCATTGAAAATGTATACCGAGCTTTTAAGTGCCACAATTATAGTTGTAGTGATTAATATTCTTTTTGGCTATATAAATAGTAAAATAAATAAAAACACTAATAATGAAATAAATAATTAAAGTTACAAACATCCGGTTGAATTAATTATACTGTTCCCATGTTCGTTTTTAAGTCAGCGCCCAAATCTGTAGTAAGTCTGCAAAGGATGTTCTTTATTTTGTAGCATCTTTTGTATAACATTCATACCAATAACAGAAAATGTAATACCATTTCCTCCAAATCCTAAAACAAAATAACTATGGGGAAAATCTGGATGCGTACCAATGTATGGTAAACCGTCTTCAGTTTCACCAAAAGTGCCAGCCCAAACAAAATCAGTACGAAATTGATAATTGGGTAATAATTTTTTCAATTTTTTAGTAAGCTTTTTGTTTTTCTCATTTAATAAGCCATCACGCTTTTTATCATTTATAAAGTCTTCATCTTCCCCTCCAATTAAAATTCTATTATCGTCGGTTGTTCTCATGTAAACATAAGGGGCTTCTGTATTCCAAAAGAGCGTGTCATTTAAATGGGATTGGTCATCATCATTCTGTTCACCAATAATAGCATAGGTTGAAAGTAATTTTACAAATTTCTCTTTTATAAGCTCCGTGCTTTCATACCCATTGCAGTAAATAATCTTTTTTGCTTTAATGGTATTTCCAAACCCAGTTGTAACTTTTGCTCCATTTTTTGTGTAACTAATTGCCGTAATAGCGGTTTTATCAAAAATGTGCAATCCTTTTTTATGGTTATAGGCTAACAAATCGTGCGTAAATTTAAAAATATCTATACTTCCTCCTTGTTTTGATAAGATGCCTCCGTACGTTTTTTTAATCTGATAGGTATTTTCAATGTCTTTTGAAGAAAGCCAGAAAACAGGTAGCCCACAGTTTTGCCTAGCTTCAAACTCTTTTCTTAAATTAACAACATCTTTTTTGGTAGTAGCAAAATAGAGTGATTGCTTTTTTTTAAAACCACAATCTGATTTTACTTTTTCAACAATGGCCTGCAATTCATCAATAGCATGGTAACATGCCCAATAATTAGCTTCGGCAGCAGATTGACCAATCATTTCTGATAATTTATATAAAGGCATATCAATTTCATACTGAAGCATACTTGTAGATGCAGAGGTACTTCCATTGGCTACTTCTCTTTTATCAAGCAATATGGTTTTATAATTTTTGGCTAAGCATTTATAGGCCATTAAACTTCCAGTGATTCCTGCTCCTATAATTAAAACATCCGTTTCAAAATCTTCTTTCAATGAAGGATAAGAAGCCAACAACCCGTTTTTAATTAACCAAAAGGGTTCATTTGAAGTAAGATCCATATTCTTAAAATGAAGGTTAAATGTCTATATAAGCTTTATAAAATGATAGCTGTGATATTTTCAATCATTAGTGTCCGATTAAAGATTTAAGGCTTCGCTAAAAGAAAACAGAATAAAGACTAAATGACAACAAATCAGTAATCTCTTTAAAAAGCCATTATCACTATGTTTGCAATGACGCAATGAATTGCGAAAGTTTTATCGTACAACAATGATTTTCAATTTATAAAACTGAAAAATAGACAAAAGGATAAAAAATTAATCTTCATTTAAGCTGTAATCACAAGCCTATTTTGCTTATTTTGATAATATTTAGGACTACACTTATATTTTGCCTTAAAAATTTTAGAAAAGTAACTTCTGCTAGTCAGTCCAATTGTATAAACAATTTCCGAAATATTAAGCTCCGATGTTCTTATTAAATTTTCTGCCGCTTCTATCCTTATATTTCTAATAAAATCTGTAACTGTTCTATTGTGCATAATTTTAAACCCTTCCTGTAATTTAAATGGAGACAGGCCCGATTTTTTACTTAAATACCTGACACTGTACTGGATTTCCGGATAGTTTCTAATAAGTTCAGATACTTCTTTAATAGCTTCCATATCGGATTGGGTAAGTGAATTACTGGCAGCTTTAGCATTTATTAAATCGTATTTATGTTGCTCAATTTCTAAAGCCAGAATGTGGTATACCGTACTATTAATCAAAAAATTCCTAATCAATCCTTTCTGATTGATTGTATTAAGATATTCTATTCTTTCTACAATTTTTAGATTAAAAGAGCCTACATATGAAAATACATTGTTCTCTTCATTAATTAAAAAAGTGTTTTGTAATTGCTTTTTTAATTCTTTATCAGAAACCGACAAAACATCAATGGTAATCATAGAGAATTTTACCTCTTCATTCTTTTTAAATTTAAAAAAAGTATTTTTAGTGGATGAATTTGAAAAAATACCTGTTTGAAATTGGCTTAACTTATTATGTCCGTTAAATTCTCCAAAACTTTGGGTAACCTGACCTCTTGAACAGTATCCAAAATGAATGGAATCTAAATTGTGAATCTTTTTTACAAGCGACACATTTTCTTTGAAAATAATATCATATTCCATATATGATATAGCATTTTCTACCAACATTCCTAAAATGCAACCCGTAGCGATGTCATTATTTATTTCCAATCTAAATTCTTTGGATTTTATTTCAAGTTTACCACCTAATTGTTCTTCGATTTGTTGGAAAACTGTAGTGAGATTATTCGAGGTTATTAAGATACTTTTCATGTTTAAATTTTTTTAAATTTATATTTAAATTTTTAAGTTATATAGATTAAGGCATTTGCTCCTGCTTATCGTATATAGAACACCAATAGAAATCATTCCTAAATCATGACTTTATACAATAGCTTTAGCTAGGTATATTTTTGGAGAACGCTTCAAAAATTAAAATATATTTTTATGATACTATTTTGCTTTTTAAGTTTTGAAACCTCCTGATTTGTTTTAATTGCTATTCCCTACAAAGTTGCAACAAGCATGTTTGTGTTCTGTTACAAAATTTCTCCATTATGTTATATAATTTGTATTCTCAAAAAAAATTGTGTACTCAATCAATAGCGATAATTCTTTTTTTGATTTGGTTAAGTATTTTAATTAAAACTATTTATTTTGGAAGATGCAAAAAGACATTTCAGAATATCCGGTTAAATTCAAGCTTGTTCATTTACCTAATTTATTAACAAAAACATTTAAGCTATGGATTGAAAAAGAACCTTTTCAATTAGGCGCTATTGTTGCTTATTATGCCATTCTATCCCTTCCCGCTTTACTTATTATAATATTGAATTTGGTGGGCTCTATTTGGGGAAAAGAACTCGTAAGAGGTGAATTACTTACAGAAATATCAGCCGCTTTAGGTCCAGATGCAGCCGAATCAATTTTAAGAATGATTGCTGAAAAAGGTGATGAGCCTACTTCTATTTTTGCAACCATTTTAGGTATAGTCATATTATTGTATGGAGCCACTGGCGTTTTTTATCATTTACAAAATGTATTGGACAGTATTTGGGAAATAGAACAACCTTATTCAAATGAAATACTAGCCACTTTGATAGGTAGATTAAAAAGTTTTGGGTTTATATTGATTTTCGGTTTTTTGCTTTTAATCAGTTTTGTTATCACCGCATTACTTACTACGTTTGCAAATAGAATAACCGCTCTTTTTTCAGCAAATGTTACAAACATTGCTTATATTCTTGATATTATACTCTCCTTATTATATATATATGCTCTATTTGCTGCCATGTTTAAATATTTACCCAGCGCACCAATAAAATGGAAAGCCGTAAGAGTAGGTGCCGCTTTAACTACTCTTTTATTTATCATAGGCAAGTATGTGCTTTCTTTTTATTTTGGAAAAACAGAACCCGGTTCTACATATGGAGCAGCCGGTTCTATAATAATTGTGATGCTCTGGACGTCGTATTCTAGTTTAATATTGTTTTTCGGGGCACAGTTTACCAAAGTTTATTCAGACAGGTATTTGCTAACCAAATGAGCTATTTTAAATAGGTCTATTATCTATTTGCACTAAAATCATTTGTAATTGAGTTAAATAAATTTACTTAGTAGGTTTATTTTTATATTATCATAATTAGCTTGGCTCGTTTTGTATGCGCTTAATAAGTATGACTATGACATAAATAATGATTAAATAACCTCTTAAAACATAGTATCATGAGAAGTATTCTTTGGCTTGTAGCCGTTATATGTATAACCATTTGGCTTTTAGGATTTTTTGGAATTGTAGCGGGACTAGCTACGGGTAGCCTCATCCATATTTTATTAGTGATAGCCATAATTGCTATTTTATATAATATTATTGCGGGAAGAAGGCCATTAGATTAATTCACAACACCTACTATAATTTATTAAAAGATGAAAAGATATAGCGTGGCCGTTTGGAGCGGCACTATAAAGAATGGGGACGGATATATAACATCTGAATCTAAAGCACTTGACAATGTTCAATATTCTTATAAAAGCAGATTTGAAGAAGGTATAGGTACAAATCCTGAAGAATTAATGGCTGCAGCTCATGCTGGATGTTTCACCATGAAATTAAGTGCCGATTTAACAACAGCAGGATTTGAACCAAAAACGTTGGAAACCCAATGTGATATTACCCTAGAGGATGGTGTAATTACAAGTTCAAAATTAACAGTTACTGCTAAGGTTAGTGGTATTAAGGATGAAGAATTTCAAGAGATTGCTGAAAAGGCAAAGCAAGATTGCCCGGTTAGTAAAGCTTACAATTTAGATATAAGCCTCGAGGCAACTTTACAAAGTAATCCTGCTGATAAACAAATGTCTTGAAACAAACACCAGAGCAAACGCATGAGTTTTATCTTTGCCACGAATGACGCTAATTTGCACAAATTTTAATGATTCTAAAAAAATCACACAAATTTCATCTGCCTTTGGCAGATCCGTGGCATATTATGCCATCCCAATTTAGATAATTTCATGACCCGAGCGAAAGCGAACAGGCGAAGCTAATTTGTGGCTGATTCTTTATTTCTGAAACTGGTGCGTTTGCCCTGAGACGAACAATCCCTATGGAATTCTTTAGATTAACGTGAATTTCGATATAATATAATCTGATATCTAGGTTTTATCAGATTAACAAACATACCTTATAACTTTTAACTGTTTAACCGCGTAATTGTTGAATCGTATATCACAAACTTCATCGTACAACCACTGAAAACTGAGCACTGAACACTGCCTACTGAGACTGAACACTGCCTACTGAGACTGAACACTGAACATTAACCAATAAGGCTTTCCATAACAAGTTCTGCCGTTTTATCTATGGCTTGCAATACGATTTTTTCTGGACTTCCTTTGAATATTTCCCTATGGCCGAACTCTTTAGTGGGAGTTATAATATAAAAGAAAATAGTACCTAGTGGTTTTTCTTTATTTTCACTCCCTCCGGGAGTCGTAAGTCCGGTAATGGCTACTGTTATTTTTGAATAGAATAATTTAGATGCCTGTTGTGCCAGTATTTGAGTCACTTCTAAAGATTCGGGGGTATATTTTTCAATGATACTTTTAGGAACATGTAATAATGTTTCTTTTACACATCCATCATAACATACAATTCCTCCCCTCAAAATCTTTCCAGATTCTTTTGTCATTGAAAATTCCGCACTCATTCTTCCTGCGGTGGCGCTTTCGGCAAAAGCAATATTACATCCTTTTGCTGCTATTGTTTTACTACATTCTATAACAATTTTTGAAGGCATAAAAATTAAGCTTTAAATCTATAATTTTAAATGTGATGCGTTGTACCAGTTAATAATGTTGTATGGTAATAATGGCACTCTAATATGGATTTCATTTGATTTGGATTTTGTACCGCATTCATAAATTGAGTCCATGTTTCTTTCGGAATTAAATGGATTAAAGATTGCTCTACTTCAAAAACTTTGGGTGCGTTTTCTTTTATTAGAATGTCCCATTCTTTATGAAATCTAAGGATATCATTTGGATAAACGGTTTTTCTATCCGTGCCTTCATCCATGGCCTCAAATGGCATTTCTACATTCAAATAACCATAATCATCTGTTAATTCATCTCCTGGGTGAATGTCACGAATTGCAATTTCAAAATCGTAAGGCGTACTAAAACAACTTGGTCTAAAACTATGATTCACGAATTTTCCGTTATCCCAACATAATACCTTTTCACCCTTTTTATTGGTAAAAGAATAAGTATCCAGATGTTTTTTGATGAAAGGATTGAGATTTGCAACCTGATCTCTAGTAAATACTTGATCCAAATCGTCCTGAACCCAGGTTATTGTTCCTTTTGGTATGAGTTTGGTAGCTACCACGCCATATCCTTTTTCTTTGCTAATAAAACGTACTTCTGTATTGGGATGTATCATTTGAAAGTTATTTTATGTATTTATTTTTTTTATTAGTGTCTATTAAAGATTCAAGGCTTTGCTAAAAGAAAATAGAATAGAGAAAAAAGACTATAGACTATAGATAAATAGACATATAGATTGCCTAAATGACAATAAATTGATATCCAAATGTCTATTTACATATCTGTTTTAATACTCATTAAGTAATAAATTATTACAAAAAGCCTAGCCACAAATCTGTATTCTCTTTAAAAAGCCATCATCATTATGTTTGCAATGAACTGTAAAAGTTTTATTGGACAATAATCATTTTTTTTAAGTGTTCGGGTTAATGGAATGCATATGGGTTACATAGTTCACAGTTTGTATTACTGCACTTCTTCTTGACTTTTTTCAATTGGCTACAAAATGATTTTTCTGGAATTTATATCAGCTGTAGATGCGGGCGCAATTGCATACTAACGATATCACATCGCTGAGGCTGTGATAAACAAAATAAAACACTCATGGCAATATCTTCAGCTTCCAGCATTTTCATTTTTCTTATTTTTTGATGCTGTTCCGCTTTAGTATCTGTCTGCATATCACTCATTACCGATCCAGGTTCAATATGAGAAACTTTAATTCCTAACTCATTTACTTCTTTACGCAACGCAGTACTAAAACCTCTTATAGCTGTTTTGGTCGCAACATAAATAGTACTTTCTCCATTAAGAGTTTCCGCACTCATGGAACCGATATTGATAATATGACCCGATTTTTGTGCCTTCATCCTTAAAACCGCTTCATAAGAAAAAGTAAGATAGCCCATCACGTTGGTATCTATTATATATTGCCAATGATCGGGATTATCCTCAGTAACTCCCTCCGCTGCTAAGGCAGCATTGTTGATAAGGATATCAATTCCTCCCAGGTTATTGTCTATGATTTCCCATATCATCTTTACATCTTCCTTATTAGTTACATCTATAGGAGCCCCATACAATTCACTTTCCGGGAAATTCTTCTTAATATCATCAAAGGCCTTTTCAAAGTCATGGATGTCTCTACCAAAAATAAGTACGCGGCCTCCCTGTGAAATTAATAAATCGGCAATCGCTTTTCCAATGCCTGTTGTACCGCCTGTAATAACAATGCGCTTTTGTTGTATGTTTTGGCCGAAGTAATCTGTTATATTTTTCATAGCGAATTTTTAATATTAATTTTATGCAAATTAGTTTTTGAAGGCCCATTTATTACTGTTCCATCACTAGCAAACCGTGAGCCGTGACAGGGACAGTCAAAAGATTTTTCATCTTTATTCCATTGCACGATACAGCCGAGATGAGGACAAACGGCAGAGAAAGCATTTAAGGTATTATCATAATTGCGATAAACAGCAATCTTTTTTAATCCTGAAGAAAGCAAACTTCCTTCTCCTACGAGTAATTCTGCCGTACTTTTTAAATCAGATGCCGTTAACCAATCCAGATATTGCGAAGCCATATTGCCGACTTCTTTAATAAAATCTCCGGTAGTTTTAAGGGTTATTCGTGAAGGACTATATAAATCGGCCCATTTATTTTTTATACCCATAATACTATCACAGATAATCATGGCACCAATCGTAGTATGTGTCATACCATTTCCAGAATCGCCAGTAATGATATAGATATTATCATCTCCTGGATTTTTACCCATAAACCCTAAAGAGTCCACGGGCTCTAATACTTGCCCCGACCATCTGTATGAGATATCATCCATCATCGGAAAATAATTTCGTGTCCATGCTTCCAGTCTTTTATATCGCTCAGACTGAGGAATCCCTTCCTCATCTGCCTGACCTGTTTTATGGTCTTCTCCGCCCGAAATCAGTAAATCATATTGGTCATCAAAATTTTCCAACCGAACATAATGGTAAGGTTGGGTCACCCATTTTGATTCCTGATCGCCTGTATCCCACAATAAAAAATAGGGTAATGTTCCCTTAGACACTTTGCCTGCTATAACATACGTTCTATAAGCATGCTGCTTAGTATGCATCGTTAAGGTGTCATTTATTGGAGAATTTGTTGCCACTACAATATGTTTGGCAGAAAACGTATAGCCATTTACTTTAGCCCCTTCTTTTGTAATATCTTCTGCATGGGCCTGTGTATAAATAGTACCTCCAAGAGCAATAATACCTTTAACAAGCCCTTGGAGATAGTGCATGATGTGAAACTGAGCTTGATCACTAAAAGCGAGACATCTTTGGTTTTTACCACCAGTTATTACTGGAATCTTTTTTAATATATATGTTTGTAATCCCGCTTTTTGGGTGGCCCGAAATTCTTTATTCAAGTTTTCGTCTTTATCGGTTTCGTGTAGAAATAAATAACCATTTACGCGTTTAAACGAGCAATCGATATTTAAGTCAGTAACAATCTTTTCAATTTCGTCTATAGCTGCCGTATGACTTTCTGCTATTAGTTTTGTGGCCGCTTCGCCAAATATATTTTCAAGAAAATAATAACGGTCATCCAGCGCACTGGCGAGATGTGCTGTAGTACGTCCTGTTTCTCCACTGCCTATATAGCCATCTTCTACCAGTACTACCTTTTTTCCTGCTTTTAGTAATTTATAAGCAGTAGTCAAACCTGCTATGCCTCCACCAATAATAAGTACTTCTGTCTGAATGTCCATATCGGGGGTATTACAGGAAGTAATCGCTGTGGAGTCTATCCAAAAGGAAACATGGTCTCCCGAAGTAATACGGCCCTCAGTTGATTCATTATTTAAATTGTCCATATTATCGATTTTCTGTTTAGAATTGCTGAATATTTAATTTTAAAACTAACAATTAAGAACATGAACAGGTTTACAACTTTAATTACATATTTTATATAATTACCATCTTATTTTTATAACATTCTCTTGAAATAAAAACACATTCATCATAATTCATCATACTAGTTATAAACTAATTAACTTTAATAAGTTCTTATAAAAGCAGTTGTTTTACAGACTATACGCTTGATGACACTATAACATAAGGTCCCAATTATTTTAAATATTATATGTCTCCAGGATTTTGAAAAAACTGGGTAAAGGCTGTAATAAAAAGTTTCTTGAAACAAACTATCCTCGGCAGAGCCTTCGGGGGATTCTTTAGAGTAAAAATTAGAATCATGGAAATTCTGTAATCTTGCCCAATAATTCTATAAAAGTATGATTCATATTTGAATTATATTTGGGTCTATGAAAAAATCTAGAGGGAGATCTTTTTTAAGTATGATAGAACATTCAAGATGAGCTCATAATTTCAAAATATATTCTAACTACTAAACTTTATAAATAAAAAATTTACAGGACGAAAAACAAAATGATTTGTCAACAAACAAATCAAATGGTACTACTAATTATGACTTTAATAAACGGATTTATAACCCCAATCTTTAAGAATAAAATTATGCTATTAAACCCCATCTTAATCTACTTAGCCGATGATGATAAAGATGATCGTATGCTTTTTAAAGAAGCATTGGATGAGATCGATATGGATATTACTATTGAAGACTATGACAATGGCGTCACATTAATGGACAATCTTTTAAACAAAAGCAAACCTTTACCACATGCTATTTATCTGGACTTAAATATGCCTTTAATGAATGGTGAAGAATGTTTAAATGACATAAAAAATGAGCCAGAGCTTGCCCAAATTCCCATAATAATTTACTCCACTTATATGGATAACACCGGCGTCCTTAATTTACAACAAAAAGGTGCTGATCTATATTTGGAAAAACCCAACTCTTTTGAGCTACTTAAAATACTATTAAGAAAAAGCCTGGAATATATTAAAAGTGATTCCAGGAATATAGTTCAGGCTTCAGAATTTGTTATCTCTCAAAAAACACATTAGTTTCCTATTTTAATTATGCCATAAGTTTACGGCATTCTTGTGCACAAGCAATACAAGATTCGGCACATGCTTTACAATGATCATGATCGTGTTGTTCACACTGTTCTGCACACCACTCGCATATTTCGGCACATAAACGACAATATTCTTTTGTAAGTGGCCCCTCGGCTACCATAAACTTAATACAAATTAAACAAGCATCCACACATAACAAACAACATTTAGGACAATCGTTATCACTTTGCTTGCCAGCCATTTGAGCAAGACAATATTGACAATCAATCCAACATTGTTGACAGGCTTTTATACAACTTTCATAATTACGTATCATATCCTTATTTTTTTAATTATTATGTTTCAATTTAAGTGAATAACAAAAGATGTATTTGTTCAAATGGAAATAATTTTAACACGATAACATATAGACCTCGTTTTCTTATAAGATATATTGATATGACGGTAATGAATAAGCTATACGGGCAGATAAACAACAAATTCTGCTCCAATTCCAGTCGAACCTTTAGCTAAAATATAGCCATTATGGTTTTCTACAATTTTTTTACAGATTGCCAAACCAATGCCCGTACCAGAGTACTCTGTTTTTTGATGTAAACGTTGGAAGACTTCAAAGATTTTTTCTGCATGTTGAGAATCAAAACCAATACCGTTATCTAGAAAAGAAATTTTATGATAGAATTTTTTTGAGGTTTTGAAAAGTGAAGGAACATCTTTGGCGTTTACCTTTTTATATTTTATTTGAATTTTTGTAGGCTCACTCATATTTCTGTACTTTAAAGCGTTAGAGATAATATTTGTGAATAATTGCTCTATTTGAAATACAACACCTTTTATTTTTGGTAATTTATCTGAAACCACTTCTGCATTGGAATCGTTTATAGCCGTAACCAAATCGTCCTTAACTTTATTTAAAACTTGATTTAAATCAACTTTTTCAAAATCTTTTTTGCTACTATCTATTCTGGAGTATGCTAATAAATTTTGAATAAGAGATTGCATACGTGTCGCTGCATTTGTCACCTTCCTAAAGTATTCTTTACTCTTGTCGGAAAGGGTGTTACCATCAAGATCCTCTATTCTTAAAACAAACAATTGTATTTTTCGTAATGGTTCTTGTAAATCATGGCTTGCTATGCGACTAAATGATTCGAGTTCAGCATTACTATTTTTTAATGCTACATTACTTTTTAATAATCTTTCTTCTGCTTCGATGGTTTGGGTCACATCTTGTACAACGCCTATCATCACCTTATTCCCTTTTTTTAATGTAAATTGACCATTGGTCTTAAAGTATTTAATAGCTCCTTGTTTGGTTATAACGCGATACGTAGTCTCTTCTGTGTAAGATTCCTTTAGTGCCTTTTGCTCATTTTTATCAAATTCATCCAAATCGTCTGGATGTACAAATCTTCTATATCTTTCATATGTAACTTCAAATTCTTTTGGCGCATACCCTAACATATAATAAAAATTATCTGATATTTCGGCAGTTCCGTTATCCAGATACCAAATAAAGCTACCAGTTTTGGCAATATGCTCGGCATCAGTTAAAATAGAATTTTGAATAACCAACTCTTCATTTAATTGTATTATTTTATCTGCTTTTTCCTTTTCATCCGTTATATCCCTAATAGTTACCGTAACCCCATCACCCAATTTTATGGCAGTAGCATGAAACCAATAATTTCTGCCTCCTATATTAAAAGGTACTTCATATTCAATGGGCTTGTCATTTTCTATCGCATGAACCAAATATTCAAAAACACTGGACTTAAATAAATTTGGATATATATCCGATACTTTTTTATTTTTAATTTCTTCTGCAGTATCGCGGGTAATTGTGCTAATTCTCTCATTGGTAAATAAAATCTCAAAGTCTATAATCTTATCATTTTCGTCCCTAATACTTTTAAAATGCATCACGATATCCGAAATACTTTTAAAGATATTTGTAAGAAATGCACGGTTATCAAGTAATTTTAAGTTTTGGTTTTCGAGACGTTTTTTTAGGGTCAACTCAATTTTTTTTGCCTCTTCTTCTGGTGTAGAATTTCTAGATGTAACCAAAATACCACCATTCAATGGTGTCGCTAGAGAATGAAACCACATCTTTTTATCGTCTATAATAATCTCTCTATTAAAAATAACTTTGCTTTGTTCGTTATAAGATTGTATTAATTCTTTTAATTCTTCATAAGATCTATGAAGTGGATACATGCCCAAGATGGTTTTATCTAAGATTTCATCAGGTTTAAGACCCAAATAATCATGGTTACAATCATTTGCATATAGAATTTTGAAATTGGTTATTTCGTTATTTTTATTAAATACCGGTTCGTAGTAATTAACAATATTGTCTGTATTTGCCAGGACACTTTTTAAGAAAGCTTCAGATTTTCTAACCTTAATTTTGGTAAAATATATTCTAAAAAAAGAAATAACAAATACTACAAGTGCAAAAAACGCCATGCCCAATAACAATGCAGGTGTTAAGGTTTTATGTAAAATATAATTAGCTTTCCTATTATGCATAAAACGTTTTTCGTCTGCAAGCATTCTATCTCTAATAGTTCGTATATCGTTTAATGTTTTACTGATTTCTATTTTTTGTAATTCGAGAGCCTGGAATGTCTTTTTGCCTTTTTGCTGATTAACCACATCTAAACTTAAAAGATCGTCATTTAATTTATCCAACAAATCAGACAATAGTTTTAAGCGCAGTTTTTGTAAACTACTATCCTCAGTCAATACCCGTAGGGTATCGATTATGGCCCTTCCTTCTGCTTTGTAAGACTCCAAGACACTGCTAAAAGGCGTGCTTTTTAATAAATCTTTTCTAAACTCCTCAGACTCGGCTTTGGTACAATGTGTACCTAGATCGCCTAGTGCATTATAAACATGCAAGGTATGCAGCATTATTTCGGCAGATTTTTGCGTAAGCATCATCTGCTTATATGCCATACTTGTTGCAAATAGAAGTAACCCTACAGCAACAATCAATAATATGACATAAAATTTAGAAGATCTATAAATACGCTTAAAATCCATGGTGATTACATGCGAAATAGAAAAGTATCTTTATTTAAATTAGAGGTATGGTTCTTCCAATTGAGACGAATAACTTTTTCTACCATTTCTTTTAATTTATTAAAACAATTAGGTTTATTTATATAAATATCGGCACCATTTGAAAACGCATCTTCAATATCCTGATTAGATGATGAGGTGGAATATATAGCTATGTATATGTCTTTTAATTTAGGATTGTTTCGAATTTCAAGTAAACATTGCATCCCATTTTTTATGGGCATATTTAAATCTAAAAAAATCAAATTTGGAAGCTTAATATAGGGCTGAGTAAGATAATCCAATAATTCTTGGCCATGTTTGAAGAGCGATAATTTAGCAGGCACTGCTATTTCATCTATGGCTTCACTAAATAACATTCTATCGTCTTCATCATCATCTGCTAAAACAATGTTTAATAGATTATCATTCATGTTCGTGGTAATTTATTGTAGGCTAAATGTAATAAATTTTTCTCATAAAAATGATATCGATATAAAATCATACTATTTTATTTTTTTAACCAGCCTTAAATGAGGAATTTAAACTTGGAAATTTTATTTTTTAAACACACCTTTTTTATGAATTTGTCTAAATGTTTCCATAAAAAAAGCACCTTAATTTATCTGTTTAAGAGCAAATTAAAGTGCCTTTATTATGATAGTTTGAGTTAACGTATGTATTGAACTCATCTTGACTTTTTTCAATTGGCTGCAAAATGATCTTTTTATCCCATACTTCACCTTTTTTTTACTCCGTAGCGCTGCTATGAAGTGCTAAAAAGCTAAAATCTGGAAAAGGACGGAGCGTATAAAATAACCCAGTGGGTTATTTTAGCGAACGAGCCAGCCTGCGCAAAGGGTATTTTTCGCTTCAATCAAAAAAGTCAAGATGAGTTCATTATGTGTTTTTCAAATTAATATTTTCTTCATCCGAAATATTTGATTCTGGTACATTATTAAAAAACTCTGTGCCTTCACTATCTGCATTGGGTCCATAAGCCATTAAAAAAGTGCCCTTTTCGCCCTTATTTGTTTCAATTACATACAATATGGACATATCTGAAGGGTCGCTCATCCCTTCATATCTATGTTCTGCAACAATCTGTATATCTTCAGGTGTATATTCTTTTTTTGTTTCACTATTTATAAGCTTATCATCTTCAAAATAAAAATTAGAATTATATCCTTGATCCTGATATATTTCTATATAATCTTTTTCGTGTTGTGCATATTCCTTTTTTTCCTTTTTCATTTCTTTATTGTTTTGGGATTAATTTCTATTCTTTTAGCTATAGGTAGGGTTAACAATCTACTAAAAAAGGATCTTTTAAACTAACGCAATTGCATTCTAATTTAACGCAATTGCTGTTTCAATACCACTTCAAAGCTCAAATGGTATAACTAAAACTATTCATTTTTTAAAAATTCAGCGTCTTTATAGTGTAATGATATGCATTCTCATTTCTTCTTATTCCACGCTTCTTTAAAAGCAAACTTTTCTTGACCAATTCTTTTTCGCTCGGCTGTTTCTTGCTCCTTTAAATCTTTGGGCAAGTCATCCAAACTCCCACCATAGTAGCCAAGGGCTATTGCCGTACTAATATGAAACCCTGCAGGAACATTAAATACTTTTTGTGCTTTTTCCCAATCAACACCTGCCATATGGTGCACTCCAATATTTAAAAATTGCGCTTGTACCGTCATCAAACCTAAAGACAATCCTAAATCATGTAAAGCATGAAAATTTTCTTTTCCTTCATCATCTTTCTCTTTGTATGCTGCCAACATTAAAAGTGGTGCATGTATAGTCCATCTTTTATTAAAATCACTCAGACAATCAAAAATAGACTCATAGGCTTCAGTTCCTTTTTTAGCATAAATAAAACGCCATGGTTGTAAATTACTTGAACTGGGAGACCAACGAATGGTTTCGAAAAGCTGATCCATATGCGTCTTCTCTATGTGTTTGTCATCAAACATTCTAGGACTATACCTTAACTTGAAAAAGGTCAATATGTCATATTTGGTATGAGCAATATTCTCTAATTTTACTTCTTCTATTTCTTTCATAATTTTTCTTTTTTATCTATTTAGTACATGACAAAAACTGCAGAGTGTCACATTGAGCCTTTCGTAAGCTACGCTTTTATCTTCAAATAAAAATATATTTTCATTTTCGGTAATGCTCAAGACAAACTAAAGTCGAAATGCGATTAAATAACAGTATTTTCAATGTCTTCGACTGCGCTCAGACTGACATCTGAATATATTTGGATTTTTGTCATGTACTAAATTTTATCTATATATTTAGGCACTTAATCCACCATCAACGGCTAGAATACCATCACTACCATGCTTTCTTTATTCTAAATAGCGACCAATAAATTGACCGTATTGCTTACTGTTTGAGACAACCCCTTAGAGTTTACCTTTATTTTCTTTTGCATATTCCTTTCTATAAATACGTACTACCAGTAAGAACAAACTAATCAATAAGGGTCCAAAAACCAACCCAATAAAACCAAAAAGGGGAATACCAATAATAACCCCAATAAGTGTGATAAGAGGATGCACATTATCCAGTCTTCGCAAAACATACATGCGAATAAGATTATCTGCAGATCCTACAACTATGAGACCATACAATAAAATACCCCATGCTTGAAATGGACTCCCATTCGAGAGCGTTAATATAAAAACAGGAATTATTCCCAATAGGCTTCCAACAAAAGGGATCATAGAGCCAAAGGCGACCACGACTGCCCAAAAAAACGGATTTTCAATACCAAATATTAAAAAGCCTATTAATGCAACAACGCCTTGTGCAACAGCCACCAAAGGAATACCTATGGAATTAGAACGCACCATGACATCCATTTCGCTACCTAATGTTTTAATATTTTCTTTACTTATAGGAATATACTCTATTAAAGTTTCACGAAGCCGCTCAGTATTAGTTAACATATAAAACAGAAAAAAGTACATAATCGAAACGGCTATAAACGTATTAAAAGTACCTCCTAAAACACTGGTAACACCTTTATTTATCCCACTGGAAATTGAAGATGCATCTATTTGGTCCGTGATATTGTAACCAAAATAATGTTCCCAATCTTTTAATTGTGTTTTTAAAGCCCATATAACTCTTTCTGAGCTTTGAGCTGCTTTGCCTATTTTATTACTTAGCATTAAAACAATCCCCGAAATGGGAAGAAAGATGGCAATGAAAGACGCAAACATAAGTAATGCAGCTGCCAAATTGGGATTCCAACCTTTGCTTACCAACTTCTTCATAAATCCTTTTAATAAAACGTATAAAGCAATGGCTCCCAATACACCTGAAAAATAAGGCGCTATTTCCATAAAAATCAACCCTCCCATTAATATGATTAATAAAAGGGTAAAGATTTGACGTATTATCTTAGGGTCTATAATGTTCACTAATTATATCATATTATTATAAAATTGAAATTGGTTTTAATTATTTCGAAGGGAATAAATAAGTTCTGACTTATCCATTCTAGACCGCCCTTTTATACCTACATTCTTAGCTTGCTTATATAATGCGGTTTTAGTCCACTTTTCATAAGGCTTTGCCTTACCTCCCTTTTTACCTGCATCGGGTGTATTGGCAATTCGTGCTGCTTTTTGTTTGCTGTACCCCTTCTCCCGAAGTGCCTCGTACTGATCTTCATTTTTTATACTTGGAATATCCATAGCTTTTAGTTTTATATTATACTTAAAAATATATTATACTTAAAAAATTTATATCTCAAATTTTAACATAAAAAATAAAACCGGTTGACTTAATCGCATTTATTACTAACTTAAAATATAATGATTTTTTTAATAGGTATTGCGTCAAGAAATATTTTTTTTGGGTTAATTCCATTGTTTTTGAATAATTAATTTTAACATATCAAAAATTTCTAAAGAGAATAGGACTCATTATTAAACGAAGCTATTAATCTTTATAATGAGTAATTCTGAAGAAGGATTTGATAAAATTAAATTAGCTATTAAATTTTAAAAGGACTTGAAGTTAAAAAACTTGAAAGGAAAATTGTATCGCTATATTTAATTAGTAAAGAAGACTGTATCACTATTTTTAATTAGTAATTAGTTTCTTTAGTTTATTGGTTGGTTAGTTAAAACACCCCCTATTTCCTATGCAATGTGGGGGTGTTTTCTTTTTACTCTTTTAAATTTAGGAGTACAAGGATTTTAAACTTTTACCTATTCCATTTAAGCTTTGAAATGACCACAATAAAATGCCATTTTTCCCTTTTCTATTTCAAATAAAACGCTAGCTATCACAATGTCATTAAGTTAAGGAAAATGTCATTTCGACAAAGTGCCGTCACGAGCTGGACGCTCGCGATAGCGGTAAATTGGATACCCCGAGGCTGAGCCGTCGGGAAATTATTTAGATTGAAAAAAAAGGGTGGTCATTTGCCACCTTTTTAGATTTAGATTAAGATATTTATTATTTGAACGGATGGTATTCAAATTTCTGTCCACCTATCGAAGCATCGGCCATAAGACCAGCTTTAGGCATAGCAAAAACCACAACACCATCTGAATAATTAGCGTTTTCAGATGTTCCTTCTTCGGCAATTACTGCGGAAGCTTCAGCAGAAAATTCATAATTACCTTTTTTGAATTTTTCTAAAGCTGCATCGGTTTCAAAAAAGATAACCTCTATAACAGCCTGTCCGCCCGCTTGAAGGCCAATGTTTATTTTTTTTAAAGATGACATTCCAATTGGTGAACCATTTTCATAAACAACACCATTTCCACTAGCGCCACCTACAATTAAACCACCTTTACCCACATTAGGGAAAATAGCGTACCCAGAGGCATTCTTAAAGAATTTTTCCAGTCCAGCATCTTTGGCTAAAAGTGTTTGTTTTGCTTTTTTGGCATCTGCCATTATTTCTTTGTCTTTGTCACTCTGTGCTATGGCCCCAAAACCTATTAGAAGTAGGCAACCTATCAGTATTTTTTTTATAGTTTTCATGATTTTTTATTTTTTAATTTAATTAGATGAATTAAATTTATAGAATAACCCGCTTTCAGAATACCCCAATTACATGGATTATTAACTCTAAAAATATGATGGTGATTTTAGTATAGGACAAAAATAGAAGCGTGTCACATTGAGCGCGGTCGAAATGCTATTAAAAACGATATTTCCAATGTCTTCGACT
>LLBY010010544.1_pt1 | contig 22407 bp, 22 predicted proteins | sample 1489401 | NCBI WGS metagenome assembly LLBY01 (sample SAMN04092656, study PRJNA295927) | soil metagenome | biome: Soil prokaryotic community; feature: Bulk soil; isolation source: soil from tomato rhizosphere | host: tomato cultivar Hawaii 7996 | place: South Korea | collected 2011-11-01 | reverse complement strand
GTATGGCGGAAAAAGGCACATAAAAGAGCCAAAGGATAAAACTTAAACAGTCTCTTTATAACCAAAGCGTTTGTGCAATAGCAAACCAACTCGAGTGAACTTATGAAGTTAAAAAATATTTTCATGGTAGCAGTAAGCGTTTTGTTCGCTTATAGTGTAAATTCGCAAGAAGGCTTACCGATATATACCGATTACCTCACCGATAATTATTATTTAATTCATCCGTCGATGGCGGGTATTGCTAACTGTTCCAAGATTAGGTTAACGGCACGCCAGCAATGGTTTGGGCATGAAGATGCGCCCAAGCTTTTAACATTAAGCATGAATGGACGCATTGGAGATTCGCCCTCTGCCATTGGAGGTATTTTGTACACCGATAACAACGGGTACCATTCGCAATCTGGCGCTTATGCAACCTATGCACATCACATTATGTTTTCTAGAACGGAAACCGATTTAAATATGCTCTCTTTTGGTTTGAGTGCCGGGTTTATTCAGTATAAATTAGATGAAACTTCTTTTTTGTTTGATGGACCAGACCCTATAATAGATGGCGTTGTGCAGAACGAGACTAACTTCAATATAGACTTAGGAGTGTCATACCATTTTTTAGATTTTTATGCACATGGCACCGTGAAAAATGTGTTGAAGAATGCTGGAGTTAATAACGATATTGAAATAACAAGCAATTTAAGACGCTATTTAATTTCTGTAGGTAGTGTATTTAGTAAATACGGAAGCGAATGGAGTTACGAACCTTCTTTAATGTTTCAGTATAAAGATGGCACTCAAGAAGCATCTTTAGATATTAATGCCAAGGCATACAAAGAAATGGAATTTGGTAAAATTTGGGGTGGTTTATCCTATAGAACAAGTTTGGATGGTGCCGAATACCAAACCAGTTCTGGAGCAGTAGATAGTCAAAAACTACAACAGATAACCCCCATTTTAGGAGTGAATTATAATGAATTTATGTTTGCTTATACTTATACCTATCAATCTAATTCTGTGGTGTATGCCAATGGCGGTTTTCATCAATTAACCTTAGGCTATAATTTTAATTGCAGACGCGAACGTTACGATTGTAGATGTCCTGCGGTGAATTGAATTGAAAGAAAAGAAAGTATTGTCGGGAGCGCTGCCGAAACTTAACAGATTTAGTTTTCAGCATCGCTCGAACAGACAGACAATATTAATTCCAGGTATATTTCTTCTTTTTAGCTTGTTCTTTAATAGCATTGGTCATGGCATTTTCCAATCCATTTTTGGTATCTGTTTTTTGTTCTGAAATATAGACTTTACGTTTCGCGTTTAATTCTTGAATTTTATTTTGAATTTGTTCGCGCTCTTTCTTTTTTTCTGAAACATATTTTTTGATTTCAGCAGCCGATTTTCCTTTTAATTCTTCAGGTAAAGCATCATCTTTTAAGGTTTCAACCGAAACTTCTTTTAATTCAACAGCATCAACCAAATCCCAAGTTTCATTTTTATATAGATGCGAACTTTTGCTTACGGTTCTGCTTACGGCATTGGCTTTACTGTAACCTTGTGCATTGCTGTCCTGCTCAGCTTGTAATGCCATTTTTTGTTTTCCTATTTTGCCATAAATCACATAGGTTTTATTCAATTTCTGATTGAGTATAAGAATCTCATCATCATAAGGCGAAACTATATGAACCGTAGTTTTATTTTGATTAATTGCCATATAATCGCCATTGGTTAATGCGGCACCATCTTTCCACGATGTTGAAATGCCTTGGTTGTAATCGCCACAAAAAATGGTATTTATCGTGATGCCTTTTTCTTTAGCATTCACCGAAACATCTTTATAGTTTATTTTTCCTTGTGTGAAGGGTTCATTGCCTGCAATAAAAATGAGTTTTAAATCATCTGGATTTTTACCCCAGTTTAGTTGGTTTAAAGAGGTTTGAATTACCTGTCCGCAATATTCCTCACCACCATTTGTGGTTAACGAGAAAAGCTCTTTCGAGATTTCATCTAAATCATTACTAAATGCCAAAACCTGCCGTATATAGCCTTCTGCGCTAGGTAACCTATCATTGCCATATTCATACAGTGCAATTTCTAAATGGGGTTTGTTGGTGCCACATTTTGCGTATGATAGTTCATTTACAATATCCCAAAGTTGTGCTTTAGCTTGGTCTATTAATCCGTCCATGCTATTGCTTGTATCTAATAAAAGGGCGACTTTAATAAATTGTTTATTGATTTCATGTTTTGCTATTTCAGTTTGAGCATAGTTAGTAGGTTGTTTTTTGTTATTGGCGTTACAAGCTGTAAACCCAATTAGTGCGATGCTGAATACGAGTGTTTTAAGATGTGTTTTCATAATTTTTTATTTTTTTGATTAACACCATAAATCTATAATCAACTTATTTCTTAAAAAACTAAGAATGAGTAAGGGCAAGCGTTGAATGAGCCAGTTTAGTATATAAATGCGTAAACACAGCCATTCTGAATAATAATTACATCCTTTTGTAAAATCTTCATTTTATTTTATCGAGTAAAGTGCGTAAGTTTATCTCATAATGAAGTCGTCACTAAAATATATATGGTTTGTATGCATGATGTTGTGCACAACGGTTTTGTTGGCTCAAGAAAATGACAAAATCTTAAATAATCAACCGACATTTACGGTTCGAGGCTCTGTGATTGAAAGTGATACCAAAAACCCGATTCCGAATGTCAATATTGAAGTGAATGGGGGTTCTTATACAACGACCGATTTAGGAGGTAATTTTAGAATTGAAGCAAGAAAAGGCGATGAACTTACCATAAAGCATAAAGATTTTGAAACGGTTTATTATATTATTCAAAGCAATGAACGTATTAAAGTGGAGGTACAACCTAGTATTGAAGATGTTCAATATTCTAAGAAAAAGTATTCAAGAACCAATCCCGAATTGTTTAAATCACTTATAGATTCTGCCGAAACGCATTTAAAAAAAGATGCTAAAAAGAGTATCCAATTTATTGAGAAAGCGTTGGGAGCTAGTAATTCTTCAAAAGAAAATAGTGAAGCCTATGAGGTTTTAGGCGATATTTATTTGTATTGGAAACAGTATGATTTAGCGGTTTCAAACTACCGAATTAGCATTCAGAGCATCAATACGAATGTCGTGAAGTTAAAATTGGCTTCTGCCTATAAACAAAACAATAACTACCAAGAAAGTCTTCAAGTTTATAATGGCATTAACAAAAAGGAATTGTCTAATTGGCAATTGGTAGAATTATACGAAGGACTTGGTGATGTCTATCTGTTGACAAAATCGTATCAATCGGCCATTAATGCGTATAACGAAGGTTTAAAAGTAGCACAAAAGCATTTAATATCTCCAAAGGTAACCGATTTAAACTCCAAAATAGCACAGGTTTATAATGCTAAAGGTGAAGTCCAAAAAGCAGAAGGGTTTTTTAATGAGTCTTTAAAGCTTGCAAATACTCAAAATAAAAAACGTGCTGTTGAAGAAAAAATTAAAGTCGCCGATTTTAAAAATAAGACAAACAATTATTCAAGTGAAATTCAACTTAGAAAAGAAGCCTTAAAACAAATAAAAGACATACAAAAAGATTCTATTTTAAATAACGAAAGTGCGTTAACCCCACAAAAACAAAATTATAAAATAGGGAATGCCTATGCCTCTCAAAGAGATTATGCTAATGCGATACCTTATTTGAAGAAAAGTATAGAAGAGGCTGATGATAAAGAGGATTTAATCGTTCAAAAAGATGCGACCAGAAAACTTTCGGAAGTGTATAGGGAAGCCGGGGAATTTGATAAAGCACTTGTAGCTTACCAAAGTTATGTAGATTTAGTAGATCAATTATATTCAATAAAAGAACAGGAAATATCGCAGGCCGCTAGGTTTAGTAAAGAAATTGTTGCAAAACAAAATAGAATTTTAAGTTTAGAAAGCGATAGGGCATTATCCGAAAGTAAATACGAGCTTAATTTAGAACAAGCCAAACGCCAAAAGGTTATTATTTACTCATTAATAGGAGGTGTCATGTTGTTGTTGGTAGTGGGTTTTTTAATGTTTAAGTACATCAAACAACAGCGGTTGGCAAACAATTTGTTGGCGTTAAAAAGTTTACGCAGTCAAATGAATCCGCACTTTATTTTTAATGCTCTAAATTCGGTAAATAGTTTTATAGCATCAAATGATGAAAGAACAGCCAACAAATACCTGACAGATTTTTCATTGTTAATGCGCGCCGTTTTAGAAAATAGTGAAGAAGATTTTATACCTCTGGAAAAAGAAATTGAGCTTTTGGAACTATACACCAAATTGGAACATTTTAGGTTTCAAGATAAATTTGATTATAACATAACAATCGATGAAAATATCAATATCAGTGAGTTTGTCATTCCCCCCATGTTATTGCAACCCTACATTGAAAATGCAGTTTGGCACGGATTGCGATACAAAAAAGCAAAAGGACGATTAGACATTAGCATTTCACAAAGCAATCCTGAAGAAATTAAAATAACCATTACAGATGATGGTATTGGAAGAGAAAAATCGAAAGCCCTAAAAACTGAAAATCAGAAAAAACAAAACTCAAAAGGTATGGGTAATATTAAAAAGCGTGTGTCTATTTTAAATGCCATGTATAAAGATAAAGTAGATGTGTTTGTAGATGATTTTCAAGATGAAGAGGATAGAGGAACCAAGGTAGTTGTAACGCTTAAAAAGGATTGATTATGAGGTTAAAGTTTATCTTGTTTTTTGTATTTATCTCAATCTTATCTTGCAAAACGATAAAAGAAAGAAAGGCTTGTTATAAATTGACTTCTGAAAATCAAAGCTTAGGGATTAAAAGTTTTGATGAACTAAAAGAATATACTGGAACATATTGGGTTAAGTTATTAGATGCTGTTTGGATTCTTGATGGAGAAGTTGGTACTGAAGATGAAATTAAACACAGGATAAGTGAAAAAAGGTTTGATATATTGAAAGTTGAGCTTATAGAAGGCGATTCGATACAATTTGTTTGTAAGCGCGTGCCTTTATATGTTTTGATTTCGACAAATAATTGTTTAAATAGAAATTAATGAATTAGTGGCAAAAATCGAAAATATGAAACTAACCTCCATAATCGTCGAAGACGAAGAAACAAGCAGGGAAATTCTTAAGAATTATCTCAAAAAATACTGTCCAAACGTAAGTGTTTTAGGCGAAGCTGCAAATGTAGAAGAGGCTTTGGTATTAATCCGAAATAATGATTTAGACTTGGTGTTTTTAGATGTAGAAATGCCCTATGGAAACGCCTTCGATTTACTCGACAGGGTTGGCGACATAAATTTTGAAACCATCTTTGTAACCGCCTATAACCACTATGCTATTGATGCTTTAAACGCCCATGCATCGTATTATTTAATGAAACCCATCTCCATAGACGAACTTATTAAAGCAGTCGATTATATTTCCGAAATTAAAACCAAAGAAACCGCTCTACAAAACCAAGTGCTTGTTCCTAAAACCAATAACGTTCATGGTAAAATAACCATTCCGCAATTAGATGGTTTCGAGGTTCTGAATACTTCGGATATTTTATATTGTAAAGCCGATGACAATTACACCGAAATTCATTTAAACACGAACAAGAAAAAAATAGTAAGTAAAACATTAAAATATTTTGAAGATATTTTGATTGATGGTAGCTTTGCTAGAGTACACAAATCATATTTAGTAAACGTTAATGAAGTCGTAAAATATGTAAAAGGCAAGGGAGGAAGCGTTGTGTTAAGCAACGGAAAAGAAATTATGGTTTCAGCCTCCAAAAAATCCGAACTTTTATCATATTTTCAGTAATATTATTGTCATTTCGAACGTAGTGAGAAATAACAAAACTTTTATACTTTTCAACCTTCAACTTTTAAACTCATAAAAATGCCAATAATAAAATCAGTAAACGGAAAGTCACCACAATTACCAGACGATTGTTACATAGCCGAAAACGCCACGATTGTAGGCGATGTCGTAGCAGGTTCTCAATGCAGTATCTGGTTTAATGCCGTGGTTCGTGGCGATGTAAACTACATAAAAATGGGCAATAAAGTAAATGTGCAAGACGGTGCTGTTATACACGCGACTTATCTAACCGCTCCAACCAATATAGGCAACAACGTATCTATTGGTCATAATGCCATAGTCCATGGTTGCACCATACATGACAATGTTTTGGTAGGTATGGGAAGCATTATTATGGACAATTGCGTTATAGAAAGCAATAGTATTATAGCTGCAGGTGCCGTAGTAACCCAGAACACCAGAGTTGAGTCCGGAAGTATTTACGCAGGTGTACCAGCCGTAAAAATAAAAGATATAAGCCAAGAGTTAATTTCTGGGCAAATAGACCGCATTGCCAATAATTACATAAAATATTCCAGTTGGTTTAAAGAGTAAATTCCTTTGTAAAAAGGAATCTTCTTTATTTGGGGGTTACCACACCCTTCGACTCCGCTCAGGACGGGCGGGCTAGGAGTTTATCTTGAGAGCAGTTGAAAGGTCACAAGTCCTCGATCGTACCTTGCTTTGGGCTTTTCACTGTAAATGTGAAAGATTCACGATTTCGAATTGATAAAATAGAATACCCTGTAATAGAACCATTTTCAAAAGAATTAAAATTCTATTTATTAACTAAGAGATTCCTGCATTCGCAGGAATGGGTTAAAAATCAAGATATTCAACCTTAAGCGTATCATCTATTAGCGATGCTAAAACTTCGGTTTTTCCGTTAGTAAAAAATTGGCAGTTCCCTTTTGCTACACTGGTGTTTAACAAATCATGCTTTTCTAAAACCGCTTTGATTTGTCGTGCTACAGCTTCACCTGAATCTATAATTTTAACATGATTAGGCAATATATCAATAAGTAAAGGCATTAAATAAGGATAGTGTGTACAACCCAAAACCAAATAATCAATATTGGCATCAATCATGGGTTGTAAATACAGTTTCAATAAATTTCTCATAGCTTCAGAATGCAATTGTCCACTTTCAATAAGTTCTACAATGCCTTCGCCAATGCGTTCAATAACCGTAATATCGCTAGCAAACAAATCGGTTGTTTTATGAAATAGCTCACTGGAAAGCGTGCCTTTGGTAGCCAAAATGCCTATGGCTTTGGTTTGGGTGTTAAGTGCCGCTGGTTTTATGGCAGGTTCTATGCCTATAATGGGGATGTTATATGTTTCTCTGAGTAGGTAAATGGCATTGGTCGTGGCGGTATTACAGGCCACCACTATAATTTTACAACCTTGGTTAATAAGGTGCTCAACATTTTTAATGCTTAAACTAACAATGGTTTCTTTTGTTTTTAAACCATAAGGAGCATTAGCGCTATCGGCTAAATAGATGGTATTCTCATTTGGTAAAAGCATGTTGATTTCTTTCCAAATAGAAGTGCCACCAACACCAGAATCGAAAATGCCAATAGGTTGTTTGCTCATAAATAAAATCCTAAACTTTGAATAGTAAAACTATTGAGTATTTTGTTTTGGTATAAATTTTATTAATTTTAATATAAATTAAAACAATTAATATTAAAATATGTTTACTAATTTAAACAAAAATACACTAATCTGCCTGGTTAAAAAGCAACTTAGTGTATTTTCAATATATGATTAAAATTTATTTAGAAATTGAAGTTTTTAATACCATCTCCTCTTGCTTTTACAGAAGATATTCGATCATTCCAATTTTTACTGCAAAGCCACCCACAATAATAAGAGCTACTACTGGAGCCATTATAAATCGTAAATGAAGTCAACTTGGCATCTTTTAAATTTGATACTACAGTATTATAATTATAGCTATCAATTATTAATAAATAACCGCTATAGTCAAATCCATGCCAAAAACCTACGTATGCATTTGTCACCTCTATAGATGACACAGTGTTATCACCCACGGGTGTATTGCTGAAATTAGGATTCTTATAAATAGATAGGCTGTTTAGGAAAGAGAAGGATGTACCCCCTTTATTACTCTGTGTATAAACCGTAACATTTGGAGTTGCCCCATACACTGGACCTTCGGTAGTCTTAGATTGATATGTATTTTGAAATGGAGTAATATTAGATTTATATTTCTCTTTTAAAGATCTTACTCTAGCTTTGTTATTTATGAATATTGAATAGCTGTTATAATCCTCAAATAGGACTAAGTCTTCTATTTCCGGATTGTAATAGAAAACTGAATTTTCATTTTCAAGAATTGATTGAATTATTTTTGATTCGTCAGTTTCAATAACAATTGGGTCATCTTCATTAGTAATGTCTATTGTTATACTGTATTTTTCATCGTTAACTATATAAGATAATTTTTCATAAATTTTTTCTTCGGAATTTTCATTTGGGGTTGTGTTTTCACTGGTAGTACAGGATAAAATTAGAGCAAATACGCTCAGTGTAAGTAAATTTTTCATTTAAATATATATTTATAGGTTCATGACTACAAATATAAGATTTAAATTTAATCAACAAAGATTTTTCTTATATATAATGCGAAATATAAAACAGTTGATGTAATAAAAATTTCAAAAAAAATAAGCTGTTTTTTTAAAACAGCTTATTAAAAATTTTAGAAAGAATAATAGTTATATACCTAGTTCTTTTTTAACATCGTCTAATAAGTTTTTACCATCAGCTAAAATAGTAACACCTTGAGCCGAATCTAAAACATAATCAAAACCTTGTGCGCGACCAACTCTTAAAATAGCAGCTTTTGCTTTTTCGGTAATTGGTTGTAACAAATCCATTTCTTTTTTCTGTAAATCTTTTTGAGCATCGGCTTGAAATTGTTGAATACGTTGTTGTTTTTCTTGAATTTCTTGCCCTCTTTTAGCGTTTTCTTCTTCTGTTTTAGTAGCTGCTTCTGCTTCGTATTGCTTTAACAACGTTTGGAATTCGGTAACAGAACTTTGAATGTCTGTTTGATACGTTTTGCTTAATGTTTCCAGTTGCTTTTGGGCTTCTTTCATTTCTGGCATAGCCGTAATTAATTCTTGGGTGTTTATATGAGCAATTTTGCTTTGGGCGTTAGAGAAACTAACGGTTCCAATACATAATACAGTTGCTAATAATAGGGTTTTTAATTGTTTCATTTTTAAATAGTGTTAATGTGTTATAAATTGTTATTTGTTGTTTATACTGTCTTTAGCCTTTTGACGTTCTTCAAGAATTTTCTTTTTTCTTTCTTCCAATTCTTTTTTTCTGGCTTCTCTTTCTGCTAATTTTTTTTGTCTGTTTTCCTCAATAAGTTGCGCCTGTGTTTTAGTTTCTTCAACTTTTGGTTCTTCTTCGGTTTTTGTTTCAACCGATTTAGATGTTTCTTCTGCTTTCACCTCTGGCTCATCGGTCGTTTTTCTAGCATCTAACTTTTCTTGTCTCGCTTTTTCGCGCTCCTCCAATATTTTTTGACGTCTTTCTTCTGCTTCTTTTACTTTAGCAGCACGTGCGTCTAATTTTTCTTGTCTCGCTTTTTCTATAGCACTTTCGCGTTCGGCTTTTTTCTCTTCCAATGCTTTTTCGCGTGCTTCCAACTCATAATTAACTTCTGGTACTAATTCTTCAGCTTCAGCAGCCCTTCGTTCTGCTTTTGATTCTGCTTGTGTGCGTTTAGCAGTTCTTGTAATGCTTCTTATTACTATATCACTTAAATCGTATTGTTTTGCTGAATATAGCATCACAGTTTCAGATTTATCTAAAATAATATCGTACTGTTTTGTTGCTGCCATATCTTGAACTGCTGCAAAAATTTGATCTTGTATGGGCTGCATCAATTGTTTCTTTTGAATAAACAAATCGCCATTGGGTCCAAAACGTTTTTGCTGATAGTCTAAAATTTCCTTTTCTTCAAAAGCAATATCCTCTTCGCGTTCATCAATAAGTTCTTTTGTTAAAAGTGCTTTTTCGTTGCTTAAATCTTTTCGTTTTTGTTCTATGGCACTTAACTTGGCGTCAATTTCGTTTTTCCATTTGTTGGCCTTTTCGTTTAATTGTGCGGTAGCTTCTTGGTATTCAGGTATATTTTCTAAAATAAATTCCGTATCAATATATCCAATTCGTACACCACGTTGCGCATTAACTGAAAAGGATATCATACAAACTAATGTCAGTAAAAAAAGAACGCTATTTTTCATCTGTTTGTTTTTTTATATTTTAATTGCTTATAAATTCTAAAAACCGACAGATGATTTATTGCTGTTTCTGCCTTTTTTCGAATTATCTATTCATCTGATTGTTTTATTTGTTTTTTTATTGTCAGATGCAATTCGCAAAATAAACATTTTCATTGATTATAAAAATTTTAGATTGCTCATTTCAAAATTAACGAAATATAATCTTAAAAATTTTAATTCTCATTTAAATCATCAAAGTGTTAATAGAAAAAATCATGCCAAATTAAAATTGTTGTCCAATGATGAAGTGTGTTTCCCATCCGTGCTTTTTAGTTTCACCTAAAGATTCTAAAGGATCAAACCCATGACCAAAGTCAATTCCTAACAAACCAAACGCTGGCATAAAGATGCGAATACCCAAACCTGCAGAGCGTTTAATGTCAAATGGGTTGTAATCTCTAAATTTAGTGAATGATGCACCACCTTCTAAAAAACCTAAGGCATAAATTTTTGCAGATGCTTTTAATGTAATAGGGTAACGAAGCTCTAATGAGAATTTATTATAAATAGTACCACCATCATTATCGGATAATGATTGGTTTGGATAGCCACGTAGCGCAATAGCTTCTCTACCATCTAAACTATAGGTGCCTAAACCATCGCCTCCCAAATAATAACGTTCGAAAGGGATGACACCTCTATCGTTATTGTAGGCGCCTAAAAAACCAAATTCTACGCTTGGTCTTAACACTAAATCTTTTGCTATTTGTGTGTACCAATCGCCTTTAAAACTTACTTTATAGAATTCTAACCAGTTATAGCGTTGTTGGTCTATTTCTCCAGCTCGGGTGTAATCTGGAGTACCACTAACAGATCGGTCTAATTCATTATATTCCTCACTTAGTGCTTTATAATCAACACCATCAAATAACGAATAAGGAATTGTGAATTTGGCATTAACGCCAAAACTCGAACCTGCGGTTGGGTAAATAGGATCTACACTGGTGTTGTTCCTGCTTAATCCTACAGAATAATATAAGTTATTAGAATAACCATCACCAAAAGTAAATAATCCTGTATTGTAATTATTTAAGTCGTAACGTTGATAGCCAATGGCTTGTGATAATACAAAGAAATCGTCTGGTACTTGCAAGCGTTTTGCTAAACCAAAGGTAATACCTGTAATATTAAAACTTTTAGATTTATCTGCGTTTCCAGTTATACGATTATACTGAAATTGTTTTGTATGTGATATCGATGTTGAAAATTGCACGGGACGTTTACCACCTAACCAAGGCTCGGAAAATGAAAAGCTATACGTTTGGTAAAAACGGCTGGCCTGTAAACGTAATGCCAGTTTTTGACCATCGCCCATAGGGATTGGTTTGTAAGCATCTTTTTTGAAAATATCTTTAATGGAAAAGTTGTTAAACGATAATCCTAAAGTACCTATAAAGCCACCACCACCGTAACCACCTTGTAATTCTATTTGACTGGATCCTGTTTCTTTAACCGAGTATTCCATATCTATGGTGCCTTCGTTAGGGTTTGGATTATTAAAGTTAGGCGATATTTCCTGGGCATCGAAAAAACCCAATTGACCAAGTTCCCTAACGGTACGTACCACATTGGCTTTACTGTATAATTGTCCTGGACGTGTTCTAATTTCGCGGTAAATAACATGGTCGTTTGTTTTGTCGTTTCCAACCACCGTAACATTATTGAAATAAGCAGGCTTCCCTTCCGATATTCTAATTTCCAAATCAATAACATTGTTGGCAGCACTTACTTCAACAGGGTTTATGCTTGAAAATAAATAACCGTTGTTTTGGTACAAGTTTGTTATATCATCACCATCTGGTTTGGAATTGTCTGCTATACGCTTTTGTAATAGTACACCGTTATAAGTGTCACCTTTTCTAATACGTAACATTCTGGTTAATTGCTCGTTTGAGTAAACGGTGTTACCTATAAAAGTAATGTCCCCAAAGGTGTATTGGGTGCCTTCGTTAACTCCTATTTGTAAAGAAATTGTTTTGTCGTCGTTGTAAATAATACTATCCGATATAATGCGGGCATCTCTATAGCCATTTTCTTTGTATTTTTCTACAACATTTGTTAAGTCTGCTTGATATGCAGAATCAATAAACTTCGAGCGTTTTAATATGCGAAGGCGATTTATTTTTTTTGTGCCTTTCATACTTTTACGAAGATATTTGTCGCTTAATACTTCGTTGCCTGTAAATACTATGTCTTTTATTTTTACTTTTTCACCTTTATCAATATTAACAACCATGTTAACTCTGGCAGTTGTTGTAGAATCTTTAACTTCAATAGTATTGATATGTACTTTTGTGTTTAAATAACCTTCCTTTTTGTATTTTTTAGTTAGGAAATTTTTTGTCGTAGTAATAAGGTTTTCGGTGACTTTTACACCTTTATTTAATTTGGTGTCTTTAACTATTCCTTCAACTTTACCCTTTTTTACACCATTAATTTTTAATTCGTTAAGTTGTGGTAGATCAGACAATCTAATTTGTAAGTAAGCAACATTACCTTCTACATGGGTTATATAAACTTCTATATCGCTAAATAATTTGGAGTTCCAAAGTTTTTTTATAGCATCGCCAATATCTTCACCAGGGATAGATATTTCTTTTCCTTTGCTTAATCCGGAATATGTAATTATGGTTTGTTCGCTAAATGAGGTATTTCCAGATACAGAAACATCTCCTAAAATGTATTTTTCACCGTTACTATATGGTAAATCTTGAGCTTGAATGCTAATGCCGCTTATAAAAAGTAATAAAGCAAAACAGTTTTTTAAAAATGTTGTCAAAGGTAAATTATTAGCTAAGTTGTTCACTTGTTTTCCCAAATCGTCGTTCTCTTTTTTGATATTCAATAATAGCTTCATACAAATGCTGCTTTGTAAAATCCGGCCATAATACGCTAGTGAAATACAATTCGGCATAAGCAATTTGCCAAAGTAAAAAGTTGCTTATACGTTGTTCCCCACTGGTTCTAATAAGCAAATCTACGTCTGGTAAATTTCGCGTGTAAAGATGCTCATTTATAATTGATTCATCAATTTTTTCGAGCGAAATTATATTATTTTTAACTTTAATACTAATCTCTTTAACAGTATTTAGTAATTCTTCTCGAGAGCCATAGCTTAAAGCTAAGGTTAAAGTCATTCGGGTATTGGCATTTGTTTGTTCTATAACTTCGTGAAGTTCTTTGAAAACTTTTTTAGGTAAACTGTTTAAATTGCCTATGGCAGAGAGTTTTATGTTGTTATCTTGAAGCGTTTTAATTTCTTTTTTTAATGAAGAAACTAAAAGTTTCATAAGCGTTTGAACCTCAAGTTTTGGACGGTTCCAGTTTTCGGTAGAAAAAGCATACAGCGTTAAATTTTCAACACCGAGTTCGGCGCAAGCTTCAACGGTTTGTTTAACAGCTTTTGTGCCATTTTCATGACCAAAAGCCCGCATCATGCCTTGTTGTTTAGCCCAACGCCCATTGCCATCCATAATAACAGCAATGTGTTTTGGTAAGTTTTTGCTTTGTACTGTTTCCTTTAAATTCATTTTAATTTATACAATAACATGGGTTTTCGCCAAATGTATAGGTTAAGGTAATGCCCGAAAACACATACCAGTCGTTATTATTAATATTGCCAAATCGGTTTTGGAAATGGTTTGCATCGTCAGGAAAACTTCCATCCAACTCATCTGAAAATGTATAACGTGCACCAACTTCAATACCTAAAATAAGATTGCCCAGGAAATTTGTTTTAAATCCTAATGCCATAGGAATCCCGTATGCCCAACTGGAATTGTTTTCGTCGGTTTGCACGCCGTTTAAAAAATAAGAATTATCGTGGTGCGCTACACTTATTCCAGTATATAAATAAGGTGTTGCTATTTTTCGGCCAGAATGAAGGTTAAAATCTATAAAGGTAAATTCCATTCCTGCCGAAATTTCGGTTATTTTAGTTGAAAACTCATAGCCTCTTTGAATACGTCTTGGGTCGTCTGAATTCACATCGATGCCTTCTAAATCACTAAAAATTAAAGAAGCACGGTATGAGTGTCTTTTACTTCTATTCCATTTATAAATACCCCCAATGGCAAATTGATTGGGCGAAATATAGTCGGTAGCTCCTACGTCGCCAATAAAATTACTGCCTCCTACAAAAACACCTAATTCGTTGATTTGGGAATGGCTTAATTGAGCGATTAAAATGCTTAATATCAATATGGTTAAATGCCTCATAAATATTCAAAAGTTTGCAAATATAATAAATAAGAAATGTCTAGTACAATTTGAGCTAAATTGTATTAGTGTAAAACAGCATTTCTTTAAAAATATTGCCTAATTCCGTTTGTCTTCTCCCCAAAGTAGTTTTTTTCGAAGCGTGTCTAAAAAGCTTTCATCCAAAAGATCAATCATTTTAATTTTAAAATCGGCTTTTTTAATTTTAATGAGGGTGCCATTTTCTAAAGTAGCAATTCTGGAATCCAAAGAGATTAAATGGCTTTCTTCCCTGCCTGAAACTTTTAGTTGAATTTCAGTAGAGTCTGGAATGATAAGTGGACGTGCGCTTAAATTATGAGGTGCAATGGGTGCTAAAACAAAACTATTGGTATCTGGTGTTATTACGGGACCGCCACAACTTAATGAGTAACCTGTTGAACCTGTTGGTGTTGAAACTATGAGGCCATCACTCCAATACGAGGTTAAGAATTCACCGTTTAAATAGGTTTCAACGGTAATCATGGAGGTGGTGTTTTTTCGGCTTACCGCTATTTCGTTTAATGCGAAATTTAGCGATTTAATATCATCGTTTTCAGGTGATGTTTCAATCGATAATAAACTGCGTTCTGAAATTCTATACTTGCCATCTATAATGTTTTGAATGGCTTTTTCTATTTGGTCGACTTGAATTGTAGCTAAAAAACCTAAACGTCCCGTGTTGATTCCTATAATTGGAATGTCCATATCTTTTACAAAAATAATGGCGCGTAAAATAGTACCGTCGCCACCAACACTTACCAAAAAATCAAACGATTTGTCTAAAGTGTCAAATGTTTTAAAAGATTTGTAATCGTCAAAATTTGGATATTCACTTTTTATAAGATTGAAAAACTCGGTTTCAATGTAGGCATCGGCGTTTTTCTTTAGTAAATAATCAAATAAGCGTTCTACGGAAGTTGTAGTGGTTTCGTTATAAAATCGTCCAAAAACGGCAACTTTCATGTGTTAATTTTTTTATTGTTTTTTATGGGTTATGCTTCGACAAGCTTCACTTGCTACCTTCGCTGCAAAATATATTTTTGCATCTCGATAATGCTTAGCACAGGCTTGGTCATCCCTATAATCATTATTTTTTGAAACCAATTTATAGTAATGGGATTCTATGTTATATATTTAAATATTTATTCAAATAGTCCGATCGTTCTTTTAAGCTTTCCAGATAACTGTCTTCTTCATGCCCAGATACAATATTATAACTGTAGCGACGGAAGGTTTGAATAGTTTCATTAAGCCCTGTATTACCTATTTTTAGAGTAACTTGAACCAAATCGGGTTTCATTTTAGATATAAAAGCACCCAGTAATTTACCGTTGTTAGATTCTACTATTTGGCTAATTTCACTAAAGGAATAATCGTTTATGCCTTTTTCAATCACTAAAATGCCGCCAGGTTCAGAGAAAAATGGAGACTCTTTAAATAAACTAATAACCTCTTTTAATTCATAATAGCCCAAATACATATTTTGGTGATTCAAAACAGGCATAATATTAGTGGAATTTACAGCAAAAGCTTCTAATACATCGAGCCAAAGTGTCGAGTCGCGCACAAAAAAATTTTCAATAGCATATTTGTAGTCGTTAACCGTTTTGTCGCTTTCAAAACAGTGTGCGTCATTTTCAGAAAAACTTCCTAAATAGATTTTATTATCATCTTGAATGGGAATGTGTGAATAAGTTAACTGATTAAATAGGTGCTGCAAATCGCTTATTTTGCTGTTGCTATTTAACGGTTTTATATCGTTTACAATAAATTCTGATAGTTTCATCTGTTCGTTTTTTATTTTTAAATGTTGTCAGATGCCATGCACTAATTGTTTGTTCGGGTTATTCTCAAATTTATATTTAACGCTCATTTCATTACCCTAATTATAGGAATGCAAATTAATCAAAAAAAAAGTATATATGCCTGTTCTACTTTGTATTTTTGTCTTTTAAAATAGTGATACATGACAAAGTTAAGTGTAAATATTAACAAGATAGCAACTTTAAGGAATTCTAGAGGTGGCGATGTGCCTAATGTGGTCCAGTTTGCAAAAGATGTGCAACGTTTTGGTGCTGAAGGTGTAACCATACATCCCAGACCCGACGAACGCCACATCCGCTATCAAGATGCACGTGATTTAAAACCGATAGTGTATACCGAATATAATATTGAAGGCAACCCCGTAGAGTCGTTTTTAAAATTAGTTTTAGAAGTAAAGCCAACTCAAGTTACGTTAGTGCCAGATGCCGAAGACGCCATTACCAGTAATGCTGGTTGGGATACCATTAAGCATAACGGTTTTTTAGTTGATGTCATTAAGGAATTTCAGCAAAATGGCATTAGAACCTCTATTTTTGTCGACCCTGTTTTAAAGCAGATTGAAGGTGCTAAAGCTACGGGAACCGATAGAATAGAGTTGTACACTGAAGCCTTTGCACATCAATACGGTTTAGGAAATAAAGAGGCTATAAAACCGTATATCGAAAGTGCTGAATTGGCTCATAGTTTAGGTTTAGGTGTTAATGCAGGTCATGATTTATCGTTAGATAACATCAAATTTTTTAAAGAAAATATGCCTAATTTATTAGAGGTATCCATAGGGCATGCCCTAATTGCCGAAAGTTTATATTTGGGTATTGAAAACGTTATTCAAATGTATCTTCAAAGACTTAAGTGAATCGTAAATCGTGAAACGTGAATTGTTCAAATCGTAAATCAAAAATTGTAAATCGTTAATCGTGAAATGTGAAACGGGAGTCGTAAATCAAAAATCATAAATCAAAAAATGCTTTTACATTCAAATATAGTAGGCGAAGGCCAGCCATTTGTTATCCTTCATGGGTTTTTAGGAATGAGTGATAATTGGAAAACACTAGGAATTCAATTTAGTGAACAAAATTTTCAGGTGCATTTGGTGGATCAGCGCAATCATGGCCATAGCTTTCAAGACAATCAATTTAACTATGAAGTTCTAGTTGAAGATTTAAAGCATTACTGTGATGAACATCAACTTGAAAATATTATATTATTAGGACATTCCATGGGGGGGAAAACAGCCATGTTGTTCGCTGCAAAATATCCTGAATTGGTTTCAAAATTAATAGTAGCCGATATTTCACCACGTTTTTACCCTGTGCATCACGATGGTATTTTAAATGGCTTAAGTGCTTTAAATTTTGATGTTTTAAAAAGTAGGGGTGAAGCCGATAAGGTTTTAAGTGGTTATGTATCCGATTTAGGAACGCGCCAATTTTTACTAAAAAACCTTTACTGGGTTGAAAAAGGAAAATTGGGGTTGCGAATGAATTTAGAAGTTTTAAAAGAAGAAGTAGCCGAAGTGGGTGAGCCGTTGCCATCTCAAGCAACCTTTAAAAAAGATACTCTGTTTTTACGTGGCGATCGTTCAGAATATATAGGAGTTGAGGATGAAGCTATTATTCTAAATCACTTTCCAAACGCAAAAATCAGTACCATTTCCAATGCAGGACATTGGTTGCATGCCGAAAACCCAAAAGACTTTTTTGATGCGGTGATGGCGTTTGTTAAGTAATTTATTTTTGTATTTTTATTGAAAATATTATGAAATCGCCATCAACAACAAGTTTGTTGTAAACACCAATAAAAGTAAGGCGATACGATATGACCTAAAAACAATACCATATACTTATGAATTTAATTCTCAAACTTTTATTATCAGCACTATCTGTATTTATTTTAGCTTATTTTTTACCAGGGGTCACTTTGTCGGGCGATGCCTTTGTTAATGCCATTATTGTGGCCATAGTTTTGTCTATTCTTAACCTGTTGGTAAAGCCTATTTTGATTATTTTAACCTTGCCAATTACCATTGTTACTTTAGGGCTGTTTTTATTAATAATAAACGCCTTAATAATCTTGTTGGTCGATAAATTAATAGACGGGTTTTCGGTAAGCAGTATCTGGACCGCTATCCTATTTAGCATCCTGCTTTCCTTGCTTCAATCCTTTCTACATTCGCTTTTAAATGAAGATAAAAAACCGCTTTAAATCAAGCGGTTAAAAACTTTGTCGGGTTGCAAAAATGTTATATTTTTGCAACCCGATTTTGATTAAATAAATTTGGTTTAAAAAATTAATAGTATTTGTTAAATGCCTATTAAAAGGCTTTATATCATTTAAAATGAATATTACAAGAGAAAACGTTGATGCATTAAATGCTGTAGTAAAAGTAGATATCGCTAAAGAAGATTATAGCGCTAAAGTGGAAAAAATCTTAACAGATTACCGTAAAACAGCAAACATTCCTGGTTTTAGAAAAGGCCAAGTGCCCATGGGAATGGTTAAAAAACAATACGGAAAAGCAGTGTTGGTTGATGAAGTAAACAAGTTATTGCAAGATGCATTAAACAAATATCTTACTGAAGAAAAGTTAGATGTTTTAGGACAACCATTACCTAAACCACAAGACGCTATAAATTGGGATGCTGAAACACTTTCGTTTGAATTTGAATTAGGTTTAGCGCCGGAATTTGAAGTTGATTTAAAAGCTAAGGATGCTATTACGCAATACCATATTATTGCCGATGATAAAATGATCAACGAGCAAATAGAGCGTATTCAAAAGCAATACGGGAAATTAATTTCTCAAACGGCTGTAGAAAAAGATAGCGAAATTACGGGTACATTTAAAAATGAAGAACGCGACATTGAAAATAAAGTGACTTTAACTTTAGATAAATTTAAAGGAAAAGCAACCGAAAAACAATTCATTGGTGCTAAAGTTGGTGGTGTTATTACATTACAAACCAAAGGGCTTTATGATGATGACCATGAATTAATGCATGCTTTAAAATTAGGGCATGACGATGTACATGGTTTGGATATTGAAGTGAGTTTTACAATTGCTGAAATCAATACTCGTGAGCTTGCCGATTTAGACCAAGAGTTGTTTGATAAACTATTTGGCAAAGATGCTGTAAAATCGGTTACGGAATTAAAAGATAAAATTAAAGAAGATGCCGAAAAGCAATTTGCACAGCAAGCCGACCAAAAACTTTTAAACGATGTTACCGAATATTTGGTTGAAAATACAAAGTTCGATTTGCCCGCAGATTTTTTGCAAAAATGGATGCAAACCGCAGGTGAACAACCATTGGATAGAGATCAAGCCAAAGAAGAATATGAAAAATCTGAAAAAAGCTTACGCTACCAATTAATTGAAGGCAAGTTGATTACAGATAATAACATTCAGATAACTATGGATGATATTAAAAATCATTCAAGAGAAATGATAAAAGCACAAATGGCACAATTTGGTCAAATGAACCCTTCCGATAAAGAATTGGATGATATTGCTGCACGTATTTTATCAAACCAAGAGGAAGCACGTCGTATTTCAGAGCAGTTAGTCAGTCAAAAACTATTGGCTCTTTATAAAGAAAAAGCAAACCTTAAAGTAAAAGAATTAAGCTACGAAAACTTTGTTAAAGAAGTTTATGGGCATAAATAATAAGGTGCCTTTAAAGAATAATTCATTATATTTAGGCGCTATAATTAACGAGTTATAGCGCCTAATTTGTTGAGTACGTTTAGCATTAAAAGATGAAAAATTAGTTTTAATTCTTTAATTTATAAATCACTCAATTGATAATTAAGGATTTAACCTAAAACAACAACAAAAAACAATTATGGATTACGCAAAAGAATTTGAAAAATTCGCGATAAAAGATCAAGGTATAAGCAGTACATATTACAATAAAATCATCAGTAGTATGTATCCAACAAGCTTAACGCCCAATATTATTGAAGAGCGTCAAATGAACATCGCCATTTTCGATGTGTTTTCTCGTTTAATGATGGATCGTATCATTTTTATGGGAACAGCCATTAATGACCAAGTAGCAAATATTATTCAGGCGCAACTATTATTTTTAGAAAGTACCGATTCATCAAAAGACATTCAAATCTATATTAATTCACCAGGTGGAGGTGTGTATGCAGGTTTAGGTATTTACGATACCATGCAATTTATAAAACCAGATGTGGCTACGATCTGTACGGGCATGGCAGCTTCTATGGGAGCTGTGTTGTTATGTGCTGGTGCTAAAGGAAAACGCAGTGGTTTAACGCATTCCCGTGTTATGATTCATCAACCGTTAGGTGGCGCTCAAGGTCAAGCAAGCGATATTGAAATTACGGCAAGAGAAATACTTATTTTAAAAGAAGAACTTTATAAAATTATTAGTAAGCATTCTGGACAAGATTACGACAAAGTGTATGCCGATAGTGATAGGGATTACTGGATGAAATCCGATAAAGCTAAGGAATATGGTATGATTGATGAAATTTTAGCTCGTAATTAAATAAAAATTTGTAATTTTAAGGAATTGTTATAGAGGGATTTATAATGATTTTTCTCCAAAAATATAGGATTAATGGCAAAAGAAGAATTGGAATGTTCGTTTTGTGGTCGTAAAAAACCCGAAACGAATTTATTAATAGCAGGCTTAGATGCTCATATATGCGACAGATGTATTGAGCAAGCGCATGGTATTGTACTAGAAGAATCTAAACAAAGTGACAGTGGCGATTTGTCGGCAGAATTAAAACTACGCAAACCACAACAAATTAAAGCATTTTTAGACGAATATATTATAGGGCAAAGTATGACCAAGAAAGTCATGTCGGTAGCCGTATACAACCATTATAAACGCTTATTACAACCAATAACAAAAGACGATATTGATATTCAGAAAAGTAATATCATTATGGTTGGACAAACAGGTACAGGTAAAACCTTAGTAGCAAAAACAATAGCAAGAATGCTTAACGTACCTTTAGCAATTGTTGATGCAACCGTTTTAACCGAAGCGGGTTATGTAGGTGAAGATGTAGAAAGTATTTTAACACGTTTATTACAGGCAGCCGATTATAACTTAGAAAAGGCAGAAAAAGGCATTGTTTTTATTGATGAAATTGATAAGATTGCCCGTAAAAGCGATAACCCTTCTATTACCAGGGATGTGTCCGGTGAAGGTGTGCAACAAGCCCTTTTAAAACTTTTAGAAGGTACCGTTGTAAATGTGCCGCCAAAAGGAGGACGTAAGCACCCAGACCAAAAATTCATTGAAGTGAATACCGAAAATATTTTATTCATTGCTGGTGGTGCTTTTGATGGTATCGAGCGTCATATTTCAAAACGATTAAATATGCAAGCCGTAGGTTACAGTGCGTCTGTTTCAGATAATGTAGTCGATCAAAATAATTTACTTCAGTACATCATTCCAAAAGATTTAAAAGACTTTGGTTTAATACCTGAAATTATTGGCCGATTGCCAGTACTAACTTATATGGATCCGTTAGATGCTGAAACACTTAGAGCGATACTTACCGAACCAAAAAATGCCATTATAAAACAGTATCAAAAATTGTTTTCAATGGATGATGTTGATTTTACCATTACGGACGGTGCTTTAGATTATATAGTAGATAAAGCTATTGAATATAAATTAGGAGCTAGAGGATTGCGCTCACTTTGTGAAGAAATCCTAACCGATGCCATGTTTGAATTACCAAGTAGCAACGATAAAAAGCTGAATGTTACCAAAACGTATGTTGAAGATAAATTGGTTAAAACCACTTTAAAGAAACTAAAGGCAGTTTCATAAAAAGGCAACACATAATTATAAAAAAACCACGCTAATTAGCGTGGTTTTTTATTTTTTTATGGATGTTAATTAATAAAGGACATTATGGGGATTTTTCATACTGTTTTTAAAAACTTTGTTAAAAGTATATTTATTTTAATTCCTCACAATGCCTTCTTTGTAGCTTTTAGATGATAAGGCAAAATACTCGTTTAAAGTACTTTTTTGATGTGTATTTAATCGATATTGTTAATGAAGTGGTTTAAACTTTTTCTAATTGGCTAAAAAATCGCCCTTTTTTGCCCACTCTATGTCTTTTTTTCTTTCCGTAGC
>LLBY010001739.1_pt10 | contig 22455 bp, 16 predicted proteins | sample 1489401 | NCBI WGS metagenome assembly LLBY01 (sample SAMN04092656, study PRJNA295927) | soil metagenome | biome: Soil prokaryotic community; feature: Bulk soil; isolation source: soil from tomato rhizosphere | host: tomato cultivar Hawaii 7996 | place: South Korea | collected 2011-11-01 | reverse complement strand
TATCTAAAGTCAAACCTGATTGTCCGTCTATGGCGTTTCTAAAACTAGTGAGATTGGCAAAAGACTCTGGTATTGTACTTTTGTTCACATCAGAATCAGCAATCTTCTGTCCATTTTGCCCGACATAGACTACGCGTGTATACCCATCAGAAGATGTAAGGTTAATTGATTGAAGTTCTTCATTTAAAGTCTCAAAGTCAAGACCTCCTGCCCAGATTCCTACCATAGTAGAATTGTCTTTTAATGAAAATACTGGAACGGCTATTATGGATTGCAATTGACCTGAAGATACCGATAGGGAGGGGTCTCCAATGTAAATCTCATTTGTGTCAGTTACTCCTTTAAAGTAATCACGAAATCCCAAATTGGTTTCCGTAGACATTATCTGTCTAGAGTATGGCTCGTCAAGATATATGTCTCCATTTGGCATTATAAAGATGATGATCTGAAAATCCTTATAACTTGACAAAATATTTTGGGCGACCAACCTCTTTTGAATATCTGCATCCTGAGGTATTCCGTGTAATGTAGTTAGTGTTTGATTAAGCATGTGACTAAGTGGAACCTCTCTTATCTGAGGTAGTTGACTGGTCATATTAAGAACTGCACCTGAATTTTGGATATGGTTTTCAAGGCTTTTTGCCAGGATTTTTGTTATAATTGTATTGTTCTGCATACTCTCAGAATCGACAGTAGTATTAGCTTTATCCTGATTCATGTTGCTTATGGTGTCGGTAAAAGTTTGCTGAACTTGATTCTCTATTGTTCTCTGCAACTCCTGCTGGCTCTGTTGGATTGATTCTCCAAGTGAGGAAGTAGTATTAGAAGAAAAAGTAGTTGTTGCATTGACATAAGAAATGGCATCAAAACTTTGAATATAGGTTAAAGAACCTAACGAGGACAAAAGGAATGAAATCATAAGAACTGATTTAATCCTATTTTGTATTATGGGTGAAGAAAGTATTACTGTTGCTAATGATAAATTAAAATCCGTTTTACCATTAGATGATTTTTGTTTATTGATCATATCTAGTTTTATACTACTGCTGGACATATATATTAAAATATAAAATTATTATATATTTATTTTATAGTATGTTTTATAATACTAGTTTATACTGTTCCTATCCGTTCTATTAACTGTACACCTGACATATGGAAGAAAACTTGTTTCTTTTATTAAAAAAGATTACGACAATTGTTTATATGTCAAAAGATTTGAGCAAAACTTATAAATTTATTCAATAGTAGTTTATATCCGATATTTTCAAACCAATATAAAATTAGATACCCAAGACCTCCTAATTGTCAATTCCACAATAATAAGCGGAATACTTATTCTGTTAACGATTTCTTCTTTTTCCCCTGGCGAGTTTCCAAACCGTTCTATTTTTGTAACTCTTGCAGTTATTAGTGTCATATTCTTTTCAATATCGTCTTTATATGTATTATCTGATGACGTGAGAAAAGCCAAAATGTACATTCAGATCGGTTTTATTTCTGTAATCTGTTTTATGATTTTTTTAGGTGTCGCGAACGTAATTAACATTATCGATCCGGAAATTTTGGAAGGACCTATAAGATCCAAAATTGCTACAAATATGGTATTGGTGAACTTTACAATGGTAAATTAATTATGATCTCATTAATATGATATTAACGCTCCAAAAATGACATACAAAATTAAGTAAATCCGTGATTGTATTTTTTGATTCTTTTGGATACAAATATAAAATTTTAGTATATTCACCAAGTTAATTCGATGAGAGCTCATTGACATTCATTTCAGAGAACAGTTTTTTTCATATCTGACAATCCAGTCTTATTCTGATAGATCTTAGACTAGATGAGAAAATCAATTCTGATCTTTTATCTAATATCATATCGTATACACACTCGTCTGTTATACAATTACTTCAAAATATAACTCGTTTATATAATGAATAAGCTATTTTATAATATCAAGAACTTTAAACTATGTTTGAACTGTTGTTTTAGGAGGATAAAGTTTGGCTGAAAATGCCCAGATCTTGATAGAGGATAAGGTATGGCATAATCTTACAGTTAAAGAAGTATCTGCTATCTTGGATGTAAATATCCACCATGGATTAATCACAGAACAAGTTGATCAGCGTCAGAAACAATTTGGCCTCAATAAAATTACAGTCAAGAAAAGCATCCATCCTTTGGAAATGTTTTGGACTCAAATTCGTCAACCATTAATTCTCATTCTTTTAGCCGCCGGTTTGATAACTGCTGTCATGGAAGAATGGGTTGATTCCGCAGTTATTTTTGGAGTAGCTATAGGTAATTCCATTGTAGGATTCATACAAGAATACAAGGCTACAAGGGCAATAGAGGCTCTGTCAAAGATGTTGACAACAGAAGCTACTGTCTTGAGATCGGGTCAAAAGAAAAGACTATCTTCTTTTGAATTGGTTCCTGGAGATATTGTAGTTCTGAGATCGGGTGATAAAGTTCCAGCGGACATTCGACTATTTGAAACAAAGGATTTAAAAATTGACGAATCCACACTCACAGGAGAATCGATATCTGTAGAAAAGGACAAAGTAGAGCCAGTAAGAGAGGATTCTATTATTTCTGACCGAAAGAATATGGCATTTTTAGGAACGCTTGTTACATATGGCCATGGACTGGGAATAGTTACTTCTATAGGTGATGTGACTGAAGCCGGTTCGATATCTCAAAGTATAGCTACGGCGCCAGAAATTATAACTCCCCTAACACGTAATCTTGCGCAGTTCAGTCAGAGTCTTTTGTATATTATATTGGCATTGGCCGTTTTATCATTCATAGTTAGTATAGTTAGAGGAATTCATAGTGTTGAATTGGCATTTATGTCATCGGTAGCTCTTGCCGTGGCTGCAATTCCCGAAGGTCTACCTGCAGCAATGACCATCACTTTAGCTATTGGTGTGAGCGTAATGGCTAAAAAACATGCTATTATTCGTAAACTTCCTGCAGTAGAAGCACTTGGAAGCGCTACCGTAATTTGTTCTGATAAAACAGGAACACTCACTCAGAATCAGATGACCGTTACTGACGTATATAGTGGTGGTATCAAATATTCAGTATCGGGAAGTGGTTATTCACCTAAGGGGTTTATTACTATTCAAGCTAATTTAAAAGAAATTTCAGGAAATCTTTCAATAACATCTTTTTTCAAACTCCAACAGCTGAAAGAGTGTTTGATTTCAGGCATTTTGTGTAACGATTCACAATTGGTTTATCAAAAAGAAAAAGATGTTTGGGAAGCTAAAGGAGACCCTACCGAAGTCGCATTGATAGTTTCAGGATTAAAAGCCGGATTAGAGGAGTCTGTTATTCACCGCACCTTTCCGCGAATAGATACTCTTCCATTTGAATCGCATCTACAGTATATGGTAACACTTCACAAGGCATCAGATGATATCGAGTCTTCATTTCACATTTTGTACGTAAAAGGGGCGGTAGAAAAGATATTGTCGATGTGTTCATTTTACACTAAAACCGATATCAAACAAATTGAGGAACATATACTTCAAGAAAAGCAATATGGTAATAGTAATCGTAATAATATAACAACCGATGACGACAAATATGTAACTAGTCAAAAAGATGATAGTTTAATAATTGACTTGACTATTGATGATGATGAGGTATATCCTCTTTGCAGTGACGATAAATCAGAAATAATGAAAGTCCATGAAGAAATGGCATCAGATGGATTAAGAGTACTTGGCTTTGCACGTAAATTAGTTTCGGCGAAAAAAGACAAAATTGATTCAGATGACATTGATACAAATTTTGTATTTATAGGACTACAAGCTATGTTGGATCCCCCTCGTATTGAAGCAATCTCAGCCGTTCAAAGTTGCCTAAACGCGGGGATAAAAGTCAAGATGATAACTGGCGATAATTTACATACTGCTACTAGTATTGCTAAACAGATAGGAATTATCAGAAATTTTCAAGACCCCAATGATAATAATAATAGTCCCATCGCTTTATCCAAACGTGACCAAGGTATCCCATCAGCAATAACAGGATACGATATTGCAAGATATTCTGAAAGGGAATTAGAAAATATTGTAAAAAGTACAAACGTGTTTGCAAGAGTATCTCCAGAACAAAAGTTGTCTTTGGTAAAAGCCATACAGAAAGGTGGAGAAATAGTCGCAGTAACCGGTGATGGTGTAAATGATGCGCCGGCATTAAAGCAGGCTGATATAGGTATTGCAATGGGAGTTACAGGAACTGAGGTCGCTAAGGAAGCAGCAGACATGGTGCTTACGGATGACAATTTTGCATCCATAGAATCAGCGGTACAGGAGGGACGAGGAATATTTGACAACATAACAAAGTTCCTGACGTGGACTCTTCCCACAAATTTCGGTGAAGCTATGGTCATATTGGTATCAACTCTGATAGGTGTCAGCCTTCCTATTCTTCCAGTTCAAATCCTTTGGGTTAACATGACTACGGCGTTGATTTTGGGTATGATGTTAATTTTCGAGCCAAAAGAACTAGATATAATGCAGCGTCCTCCACGAAATCCAAAATCCAGTATACTATCCAATCATAGCATCAGGAGGATTTTTATTGTGAGTGGAATAATCATGCTATCGGTTTTTGTTATGTTCGAGTGGAATCAACAAAAGGCTGGTTCTACTTTAGAAGAATCGATGACCATAGCAGTAAATATGATTGTGATGATAGAAATTACCTACCTATTGAACTGCAGGTCTTTGACAGAACCATTAATTCGTATAGGACTTTTTTCAAACAAATACATAATCATTGGAATAATAATAATGGTAAGCCTACAAATAGCATACACGTATCTTCCTGAAATGAATTTGCTTTTCAAGAGTGCACCAATTAGTTTGGAAGCATGGATGATGATAATAGTCATATCGATAATTTCGTTCCTCATAATCGAGATAGAAAAGTGGATAGGTAGGAAGAGAAATTCATATCCAAAGCCTTACTCAAAATCATAGGAATGGATTTAGTTCTTTAAGTAGTTATTATCCTTCATCTTACCAACAACACTGAGCAAAGCGCATACGTCATCACACCTTGGGCAACACTTCCAATAAGTATCCTTGCAATCTTGGATTTTCCAGTACTTCCAAACACGATCAACTCTATATCGTTCTTTTTAGCAACATCTAATATTTTTTCTACAATCGACGAATCAGTTTGCTGGACTTGGATAATCATATCAATTCCATACTTCTTTGTCTGGGTGATAATGTCTTTAAGCCAGTGATGCACTTGCTCAAGATTTTCCTTATAACCCTTTTCCCAAACAAGAGGCGACGAAATAGAAATAGACAAAGGTAATACAAAACATTTATAGCTATATATCACAACCATTTGTTTTCGCTATTTCCAGAGCCTTTCTTGCTGCCTTTAATGGGCTGTCTGAACCGTCCACACATAGTAGTACTTTTGAACGTTGAGTTGACAATTTAGTACAATCAGTATTACAGATATAAAAAATAGTATCAAACTTGGTGAACAGAAGATCGACAATATTCTGGATATGAAGGAAGTGAGTCTATCCTAAAAGTATTGTATCGTCCTTTCATTTAGTAAACCATTCAAATATTATCAACATAATTATTATTTGCAGCAATAAACTATCATAGATTGATAATAATGTAGATCAAACACAAGATATTTACTGACAACAAATCTTTTGCACCATTTTCAAAAACCAACTAGATATTTTTCATTCACTTGTGTTGTCCAAATTCATCAATTATTCTTTGATAGCTATTTTGGTCTATTTGCTTTTTAACCAGTCACCTACCTTGGGCCATAACTCCTCATGTGCTCTAGAACTTATACAGGCTCCAACATGGCCCGAGTTGAACTCTATAATAGATTTATCAACACTACCTATTACATCATTTATCGCTCTACTTGATTGCGGATCAACTAAATCATCCTTCTTTGCTATTACATTTAAGAATGGTTGTTTGATTTTGCTCAGATCGATTTTTTTGTTTCCATCAATTACCATTTCATTTTTTATTAATAGATTTTTCTTATAACAATCATCTACAAATTGTCTATATATTTCGCCTATTATAGGAGGGCTATCGTATAGCCAAGTCTCGGTGGCAAAAAACTGCATTATTGACTCAAGGTCTTTGGGCTTTCCTCCCTCTAGGAAAAAGTGAGGATATTTGTGTAAAACATCTATTGGACTTCTAAGTAAAAATGAGCTGTTGATAAAGGCACCAGGTGTATTGCCAAAGGTATCGACAATAGTATCTGCATTTATATTTTTAGTCCATATACTTAAAAGATTATTGTCTATGCTAAAATCACCAGGTGTGGCAAATGTTACTATGTTTTTTACCTTTTCAGGATGAAGAGCTGAAAACATGAGAGCCAAATCTCCGCCCCAACAATAACCAAGTAATGAAACCTTTTCTGAATTGGAATGCTTTAAAATGTAATCAACTGCATTTGCTAAATAGTTATTAACATAGTGTCCTACTGTAAGTTCTTTATCAAACGCACTAGGTGTACCCCAATCCGTTGTATATACATCAAAACCTTGCTTTTGAAAGTTTCTAACTATACTAAAATTTGGAAGCAAATCTAATATGTAATTTCTATTAATAAATGCGTAGACAATTAATAATGGTGTAGAAACAGATGTAGTGGAAGTGGAAGTGGAAGTATATTCATCTTGTGTAGTTAGATTCTTATCTGATTTTATTTGTTTATCAAACGTATCCTCAACTTTTCCCTCACTATCATAATCGACTTGAGGAGGTAAATCGTAATGAAACAAAGAATATTTGTTTTCAGAATGAATTTTGTGTGAGGGAGTCCTGTACATCTTATCTCTTATAGGCTCGATAAATGTATTATTCCAATAGGCGCTTGCATTGGACATATGTTGATATAATTGTCCAGCACCTGTGACCTTTGCAAGGTTGGAGTAGGCTTCGATGAATTCTGAGAGAGAAATTACAAAAGTTTTTTCTCTAAAATTGGTATCAAACTTATCACGTATTTTAGCAAGTATTATTTTTTCAGTCTTCTTGTAAAATTCTTGTTGTTCTTGGTAGTTAAGAAACCAAACAGGTTTACCATTATCCATAACTTCCTTTTTGATTTCCTTTATCTCCTCTCGAGCATCCGTAAATGGTACGGAAAGAGCGTCTATAAATGCGCTATTTAATCTTGAATAAAATTCGATTGAAGAAGCAAATGTATCAACATAGGTTTCCAAAAATCTAAATTTATTATGATAATTATTAGTATCGGTAGAGATATCCGTATTTGAGTTTGTGTCTTTAACTCCGTTAATATTATTTGAATTGACATTACCACTCATACTTTAATTTTAATCAATAGAGTATTTAAAATACCAACAATATTAGATATCAAAAGTGAATATAATTTAGTCGTTGTAGACTAATTTACTCTTAATAGATCTGTTTACTATATATCATTTTGACTCTTCATTTAACATGTTTTTCTCTCTTTTATGATCGTCAACAAAAAAGATCCAGCCAATTTCTTAATTGTTTTAACTTGCATTGCTTTATTATACTTGGAAATAGTCGTTGAAATCTCTGTTACATCTATGATGTATAACAACTTGCTTTCAATCGATAGGTCTTTTTTCAATAAAAGGATGAATTAACTGATCCATCAAGTTTTAAGAATCGACAGGCTTGAAATGGATGTCATGTGTCACTATTTTTAGAGATAAAGCGTTTACCTTTTATATACTTAAACTATCAAGAAATCTCTAATCAATAAACGAGGTGTTAGGTTTCTTTTTTATTTTGTTTATTCAAAAAGGATTTTCTTTCATCCATTGCTTCAATTATATCTGTCTTACTAACAATTCCTTCCAGTATGTCGCCATTGTCGCAAACAAGGATCTTGTCTTGGTTTTCTTTAATCATGATCGAAAGCGCCTTTTCAGCAGTATCATTTACATTCAACAACTTTATCTTGCTCTTTGAGGACATAACATCCTTAACAAGAACGGCATCTCTTTCTGGTTCTGGAACATTTAAACAACTTTTGAGAGTAACTATGCCAACAATCTCGTAGTTTATTTTTGTTACTGGAAAAGAACTTTTCATATAAATATTAAAATAGTTTCTTAAGATGTTATTGACTGTAATATCTTCTGGAACAGAAATAATATTGGTTTTCATCAGCTCGCCCAATCTAATTTTGGATAATATTTTCATAATGTCATACTGATACATATATGATTGCGCTCCATTTTGCAAAAACCATCCTATTAATATAATCCACATTCCGCTAACAAAGGATCCAGAGAGTATTATCAATATCCCCAACCCAAAAAAGACATAGGATATTATGACCCCAATTCTTACAGCGATTCTCGTAGATTTGTCATAATTCTTGTTTCTGCTAAAAAGTAGTGATCGTAATATTCTACCACCGTCCATTGGAAAAGCTGGAACGAGGTTGAAAATTCCTAAAATTAGATTTAAAAAAGCCGAATAGAAAAATATTCCATTGATCATAATTAACGCGGTATTGTAGAAATTATCTGGAGAAGAAGAAGTAATTGGTATTGAGGTAAGCCACCAAAATACTGCAAATACCGCAGATAAGACCAGGCTTACTGCAGGTCCTGCTATTGCCATTTTAAACTCTTTTTTAAACTCTTTAGGTTCTTCTTCTATATCTGAAACACCTCCAAAAATAAATAGCATTATTTGTCTGACTCGTATTCCATAAGATATTGCTACTATGGAGTGTGATAATTCATGTAGCAATACAGATAAAAATAAAATGATGGTACCTGTTATACTCATTATCCAATAATTTACCTGGTTCATTCCAGGTGAATATTGAGGCATGAACCCGTATGCAAGTGTCCATGCAATTAAAAAAAATACCAAAACAAGTGAAAAGTGTAATCTGATTGGAATCTGGTAAATTTTTGCTACTTGTAATGACATTCTATATTATAATTTAATTAAATCTATCGACATAATAAAGCCATTGATTATCAGTAAGATACCATGGAAATAGTACTTGGAAAATATCCGCGTTCTACTGTTTCAGATTTCTGCTCAGGTATAATATTTGAATCCAAATTTGCAAGATAATTTTAGTGCTCTAATTTGTTTTTGCTTAAAAGGTCTTTAACTATTATATACTTAGCCATTTATTACCCATATAGTAATCAACAAATATAATATTAATTTCAATTATATTATAGATGATATGATATCTAGTATAGTAGTGACAGATGACGGAACCGAAAATTCAGATAAAGCAATCGAAAAGGCCTCAGAGATTGCTAAACAAATGGATGTTCCGCTAATACTTCTACATGTAATAGATGATATAGGAATACCTGCATCACTAATTCTAGGAAACGACAGAGCTGCAATTGAAGTAGCTAGGGTAACCATAGGTGAAGCAATAGAGAAAGGATGGAATCAAAGAGCCAATACCATAATTGAGAAATTAAAGAAGGAAAAAAACATCACTTCTGTACGAAGTTACTGTACATGGGGTGTTGCTTCAGAAAAAATTTTGAAATTTATCGAAGAAAACAAAATAGACATGGTTGTGATGGGTGCCGGGAAGCGCTTGAAAGGAATATCCAAGATAGGCGCATTAGGAAGCGTTACTAGAAAAGTGTCAGAATTGTCCACCTGTCCGGTACTTATAGTTCATTAGATAATACCTGTCCATCATTTTAGTTATCCTTGTTCAAAACAGTATTAAAGTTTCCAAATATAAATATGGACCATACTGCAATACATTCCAATTAGCACAAAAATGATATCCAACACATGTATCTTCAAATCACTATACTCCATTAACCTATTCGATAGCTGCTAAAACCTGTAGCTTGATGGAGGTGATTCCCAAAATGCACCATCAGATTATATCGTTAATCCCTATTATTGGTTATTGAGCCAACAGGTAAGGGTAAATTTGAGTTTTAGCCCAAACATCCTGGATTCAAAATCCCACTGAATTTTTGTTTTGTCACATATTCTCTCTAATTCTTTAGAGCTTATATCAATTGAAGCAGATGATATATCATCATTTTAGAAAGCTTAGCATTATCGAAGCAATGCTAAAGTATATCATTATGCTAGTGATATCACTAATAATAGTGGTTAAAGGCCCCGATGTCAATGCAGGATCTATTTTAATTTTTAACAAAAAGGATGACAAATAGGTTGCAACAAAAGACTGAAAAATTATACTCAAAAGAATTGAGGGTGCAACTATTACTCCAATTTGCCATTCTCCCCAGCCAAAAATTGCAGCAGCAAAAAGTAATATAGAAAATACGACTCCTAATACAACACCAATTTTTAGTTCCCGAGTAATGTATCTTCTAGTTGAGAAATCTGGTTCCAATGCAATCATTCTGACTATAAGAGTCTGTGATTGCGTTCCAACTGCATCACTGAGATAAACCAAAACCGGAATAAATGCCGCTATAGTCAAGTAACTTCCTACTACTTGTTCAAAGCCTGTAACAACATAGGCTGCAAGTAATCCACCGAACAAGCCCAAAAAAAGTGATGGAAATCTGGCTAATACCAATTTAGAAACAGGTGTTGTTATTGCTTCAATTTCTTTTATTTGATGATGTATACCCCCTGATTGTAATATATCTTCTCGAAATTCACGATGAAATATTTTAAGTATTTCAGAATAGGGAACTATTCCTTTTAGACAATGTTTTGTATCTACAACAGGAACTGCTTTTAAATCATGTTTGAGAACAAGGTAAACTAACCGTTCTTGGTCGATGTGAAAACCTATTGATATTGGTTGTTTTATCATTTTGTTTTTTACTTCCACTTCATCAGGCAATTGTAAAATTTCTTTTAAAGAAATTACTCCATCAAGTTTATTTTGTTTGTCGACTACATAAATGTAATCGATTATATCAAACTCCTTAGCTTTTGTAAAAATCAGTTTCTTAATGTTACCAATTGATTCATCATTAAATACTGAAATAAATTTTGATGTCATTTTTTTGCCAACAATATGTCTTAGATCGTTCGATGAATTCATATTAAATCAGATATATCACTCATCTATACTAGCAAACAATTTAAGATTTAATATTACTAACATAAAATTATAATCCAACCACTAACCACTGATTAGTATTATAATACAAGATATTATTAATGTGAACATAAGGCGAAAAAATCAACCAAAAATACTATATTAGAATAAATTTTACAGATATTAGTAAATTTGCGTTACTTTTCGAGGACCATGTGAAAATATTTAATAGTTGAATTTGAATATATCTACTATTGATAACATATGAAAATTGATCGATTTTTAGACGCGGTTAACACAAGAGACAAAAAATTTCATGATGCTATTCGTATTTCTGTAATTCTTTTATTTACAATTTCTCTTTTGTCAGGTTTTTTAACTCAAAGCCTGTTTGCGTTCGGACAAAATAATAATCAGACTGATTCTTCAGTCGAAAGAGAAATTATTCAATATATTCCTGATGATAATGCTAAATTGAATAATCCCGAAGATGGTGAAATGCTAACTTCTGAGAATACTCCCTCTAATTCCCTTTCTGACGATGATAATTCAGCTAACAATCAACAAGATACAAACGACGAATTGGCCACGTCCAATAGCAACTCTCCTGTCTCCCACCCTGATGAAGATTGTTTATTCGATCCTTCTATGCCAAAGTGTGCTCCCGATGAAAATGGAAATTGTCCCGAAGGCTTTGGTATGAACGAGGACGGTCAATGCTTTCCGCGAGGCGGATGCCCGGATGGATATCATCGAGTGGATGATGATGAAAGTGGACGTTGCATTCCCAACTCCGATGGATGTCCTCCAGGGATGATATTTAGGCCAGATATGAAATCCTGTGGAGAAAAGGAGTATGTATGTAGTCAATATCCTGAGTTAAAAGAGTGCAAAGCAAACGATGGAGCAGGAAGTGACGAAACCAGAAAAGCAGCTTTTGATTCAGGATATAGCCATGGATGTTCGGATGCAAAAATTTCTATTGATTCTCAGAGATACCTAAATCAACCTGGTAAAGGACCGTCATATCATACATCTGATTTTATTGATGGATATTATCAGGGCTTTGACTATTGTTCTACAACTGTCAATAATATACCCTATGAGTCTGGTTACAATCACGGATGCAGCGATGCCAAGATAGATGACGTTACAAAAAGATACATAAATCAGGTGGGAACAGGTCCTGTATTTCATACAAACGAATTCATGAGAGGTTACTATGATGGTTTTGACACCTGTTCAAATAACAACGACTCTTCTAACACTTCAAAAGGAATCTTTAAAATCGTTGTAGAAGTTACTAATCAAACACCAAATGATTTAACTGGAGAAATTACAGTTAGTGTTGATCATCAGCCAGAAAATATAATCAAATACGCATACGGACTATATTTTCCAGGAGGTGGAGAAATGGTATCCAAGATCTTTACATTCAAATCAAGCGATGTGCCTATTGGAACATACTTTGAGGTAAATCTACAGTACGGGGATAACAATAACCAATACAAATTTGGAGAAAATAGTCCTGAAAAGAGACCAGAATTAATTCAATTTACTATCTCTTAGCTTTGCCTTGAACTATTAAAATCAGGATGGTATCTTGGACTCTGTGGACAGATAAATTTCCTATTACTTTTTTAAAAGGGAATGAAACCAGAAAATGTTATTCGGATCACCTTTCTACTTACTACAGAGGAAAATAATACAATAGTCCACAGGTAAAGTTCCCCTAGAAAAAAGAATTCAAGAATTTATTAAATTTGATTATATACATTATTAACAACCAGTCTAACTGAAGGTAGATAGGGGATTTGAATAGCCATCATGGTTTGCCTGATATTCTATAGAAAAATATCAAATAGTAAGATGAAGGAAAGGACATTCTAACTTGTGATAAAGAGAAATAAGATCAGATTTGTTGGTTAATTATTTCTATATCAAGATCTAGTTATTCTAAACATCTGCACGGTGCTGCGACATTCTGGACCCGGATCAAATAAAAATGTCAGTTTCGGAACCGTGAGTACTTTTAGGCATATGCGATTTCATGCATCAATAAACGGACTTTAAAAAAGAATATGAGTATAGGTGCACTATTCTATGATGTAGTTTGATACAAGTTTTAATTGGTGTATAGATGATCAATCAAAACTGTATATAATATAATAGGAGTAGAAATACCTCTCTTAAAGACAACTCTATAGAGACTCCGCTCTTTCCTAGTTAGTAGTGATTAGAATCATGAATAAATAATAAAGTAATAATTGTAAATTGTATTAACATGAATCCTGCTGGTATCAAGTTAAACGTTTTTTGGACATTTTCATTACACAAAAGATTGACGTTAATTACGTTACAAATTCTAGTGTGAACTCGATATGATGAGTCAACTAGGAGATGCCAATTACTTGATAATTGCTACCTTATTACCTAAATCAATTTTATCCTCTTTGATATATTAGTCGAATAGGCAGATCATGAGAATCCGTATTTGAAGGTTTTTTAATAAAAGACAGAGTCAGTCAACAGCTGTAATAACTACGACAATTTTCAAATTTAGAAAGATAATACAATAAACTAATTGTGCGCAATCCTTCTCTAACTATTTGAATCAAAATACGAATTATTACTACTTGTATAAGAAAATTATCCTGACTATAAGTTATTATTTAAGAGGCAAAGCTGGCGTCCTGCCGGTCTTTTTACCCTACGCAATCTATTCATGTTATGAGAAACAGGGTTTAAAAGAGTTAATGTACGGACGCCCTAGTGTCATCATGATGACCTACTTTATACTTACTGACAGATAGCTGTTATTTTGACCTGGCAGCAAAGCCATACAACACCGCGACGCTATCCTGTGTAAATTGATTGTGCTTGCATTCTTTCTTCCTTTGATACCAGTTTTTGACTGTAAATATTTATCCAGTTAGAAACGGCTTTAACTATATTCTGTTTAGAATCGTTGCACAACTTTTTTTGAACTGTTGAAGAGTACTAAAAGAATAACCGAAGGACAAAGAATTAGGAATTAAAACACTTGCTTGATAACTGATAATCAACAATACTTTTCTATATTAAATGTATATAACATCAATGGACGGGTCAATTAGATCTGCAAGGATTCATGAATATAACAAACCACTAGAATTAGATAATATTTCCAAACCTGTTATAAGAGGAGATGAGCAAGTACTTGTAAAGGTAGGAGCTACAGGATTATGCCATAGTGATTTGCATCTTATTAATGGAGAATGGAAAGATATTCTTCCGCTAAATCTACCAAAAACCCCAGGACATGAGATATCAGGATGGGTTGAAGAAGTTGGTAAATCAGTACCTGAAAATATAGTCAAACCTGGTGACTTGGTTGCAGTTTTTGGCGGCTGGGGTTGTGGATCGTGTATATATTGTAAATCTGGAGATGAACAGCTCTGCTCCTATGCTAAATGGCCAGGACTCTCAAGTTTTGACGGAGGATTTTCAGAATACGTCCTTGTTCCTTCATACAGATTCTTGGTTAATGTATCTGGGTCAGAAGTTAATCCTGAGAATTTAGCTCCATTGACTGATGCAGGTTTGACGCCGTATAGGGCCATAAAAAAGATAAAGAGTATGCTTGGACCTGGAAAAAAAATTGGAATAATTGGAATAGGAGGATTAGGCTCATATGCTGTACAGTATGCAAAAATCTTGGGTGGCGGGTCCAAAATATATGCTCTAGACAGATCTAACAGCAAATTAGAACTTGCTAGCAAGTGCGGTGCTGATTATCAAATTAATATACAATCTACTGATAATTTGGTCGATAGAATACGGGCAGATACGGAAGGAAAGATGCTTGATGTTATAATTGATTGCGTAGGAACTGAGAAGACATTTTACGACTCTATCAACATTTTAGCAAAAGGCGGTTCTATAGTAGTAGTGGGATTATTTGGAACTGCTGCTAAAATCCCTATAGCAATGATGGTACTAAATGAATATAAAATATTTGGATCCTTGTGGGGCAATTACAATGAACTTAGAGAGGTTATAGAATTATTAAAGGATGGAAAAATCAAAAGTAACACGACTAAATTTAATTTAGATAAAGTTAACGAAGCAATAAATTTATTGAAAGACGGTCAGATAGTTGGAAGAGGAGTATTAATTCCCTAGCTTGAATATTAGAATAGAAAATTAGCAAAGGGGTTTGTCAAACCGATTTAACGATTGAATGAGGCATCGATATAAAAGTCAATAAACAAAAGAATATGGAATTGTCACTGTATTTGACAGAATTCTGATTCTCGTTGATAAGAACCTTTACAAAAAGATGAGAAAGACTATTCATTTACTTTAGGTTATAAATAATACTTATTTACTTACTATCGATAAGAGTTTTTTTTAATAATTGTTTTAATTATAGATTCACTACATCCATAGCATGTCAGGACATATGGATAAAGATCAGATTGAAGAATTCCTCAAATAACAAGTGGTTGGAAGACTTGGTTGTACTGATGGGGACAAAGTATACGTTGTTCCAATTACTTTTGCTTATGATAATGGTTGTATTTATGGTCACACTAAGGATGGACTTAAGATTCGCATGATGCGGAAGAACCCAAATGTGTGCTTTGAAACAGACTGGGTGGAGGATTTGAGTAATTGGAGAAGCGTAATAGCATACGGAACCTATGAAGAACTGGATAAAGACGAGGCAAATAAGGGATTAGATATCTTGATGGATAATGTCTCGTCTAGTTTGGGAAAAAAAACTACCTCTAACAGAAGCCAAACAAATGAGGAGTTAGGAGAATTAAAGAGAATTGCCTTTGAACACTCATTTTTGTCCCCATTCACCCATAGCACTAATAAAGAGATTTCTGATATCGTAGTTTACAGAATTAGGATTAGCGAGATGACAGGCAAATTTGGAAACAATGAAGTTATGTAGCTTAACAATGAATTTGGCAAAAGGTAAGCAAAAGCAAAAGTATTAATTTTTTTGGAGATTTAAGAATTAATATTCTTTCCTTTTAGTTCCTGCTATGACTGTAGTTAGCTCTTGGTATAACGATTTCTTTGACGTTACTTGCTATAGATCTCTTGTGCAATTATGCTCGATGCGATATTTACTATAATGCTGACATCCATTGCCAAAAATTCAACCTGACATCTACATTTGAGTAATACTCTTATCTGCCTCAAAAATCATTAATGACTATCCTATTACTCCAGTAGCATTCTATTGAATTATGCTAGTATGTATTAGTATAAGTCTCTTAAACCCTGTTTCTCATAACATGAATAGATTGCGTAGGGTAAAATGACCTGCAGGTCGTGAGTCTTAACATGCTAAACAACAAAACTCGAATACAACAAGCTGCGCTACTACTATTTAAACTTCTAGGTGCAACTACTTGCACCTAGAAGTTTAAATATAAGTTTCGATACGCCGTTCTTTTTTAGGAGTTAGAGTGAAGACTACCGTAACCTAATTAATCCAAAATAACCATATTCCTTTCTTTATTAAGTTAGATGTACTCTTGTAACTATGGTATATTATTCACACAATTGTTTGTTTTTTCAAGTTATCTACCGTATCCACCGCAGGTCCTTTTGTAAACATAAAATCGATTAGGATATAACATGGTTAAGTCCCAACAGCAGACGAAGAATCACAAAACGGGCACAGGTGATAATGATAATGATAGTGGTAGTCATTTTTGAACTCTAAAAGATAGACTATCGTTGTCTTCGGTGTTATGGTCCTGGTAATGATGTTTTGTATTATAGAGCCTCTATATAAATAACTACATACACCTAATAAAGTACCTTCTGGTTTGGACCAGAGTGATTACAAAGGACCCGTCATTCTTCAAAAAAGAATGGATAGATGTTGAGTGTGCTGTTGCAAGATTATGCATTTAGGGCATTGAAGATGTATTCAAAATAGGAAAAAAGTAAGACATGATATTAGTTTGTGTCAGGGCAAAACTTGTGAGGTGTGGGATATTGAAATATCAATATTTACAGAGAAACAGATGAGGGTAAGAGGACACAGTTAACCTCTGTTAGTTATGCGTGAGTTATAACGAACACAAAGGAAGTTTTGATGAAGTGTATTTCTCTAATCTGATACATATCATTCAAATCAAATATTAAAGTCACATCAAGTCACTTCTCGGTTAATATGACTATTAATGGTTTGACTTGTTACATGATTAATCTAAAATACTCTTATCTTTAGATATAACCATAAAGATTTGTGAGGACAAAATAAATAGAATTCTCGCTACTGTTTAGCAGGATGTAAAAGACTTGTAACTAAAACGCATGAAGGAGTTTTAAAGAAAACATAGATGGCTATACAATGGGACTCTTTAATAATAGAAATGGTTCTATTAGCTGGAATAATATGGTTTTCCATATATATTGAACATTGGGCGTATCAGCGATCTAATAGGAAAGAAGACGAAAAATCTTTGAAAAATATTCTAAAATTCATTGAAGATGACTTGGAACACAGGAAAAGATTTGTAAATGAATCCTTGCAATATAAAGACTATAAACCATTTCTCACTGATATGTGGGATGCAGTTATAACTGCTGGAAAACAATCTCTTTTAGATTTCAAATTATTCCAAATTATTCAAAGGGCATATTCGTGGATGAAATACTATAATAGTGAACTGGAGTGGATTAAGAAAAATGAACTTGATAATAAAACCCTTGATGGATTATTAATTGATGTCGACAAATCAATTGAAAAGGCATTAGACAAGATACATGAATTTAATAATCACCAAAAGCTTTGAGAAAGGATATAGCAGAATATTTGTATCATTCTCTTTGTAGACCAGTTTCCTTGCAGTTATTTGCTTATCTGACGGTTTAATTTTCTATGTATTTTACTTGGTACTATTCTCTCTTAAGGAACAGAGGAAGTTTCACACATAATACATTATAAACCTAATAATTTCTAGAGCTCGACATTTCTACAGTTGTCTAACCTGTTATACTTTACAGCCTCATTTAATACAGTAAAGGAAACCTGTTCAGCCATTATACGCAGGTTTCCGACCTCTTCTCTATAAGTATCAAGCGACGTATGATCTTTAAATCCCATGTATACCTCTTTTATCTTAAATCCACTCATCAATGTCTCAATTAAAAACCATATATCGATACCCCAGCCATCAGGTGTTTGACTTCTATTGTTATGTTCTATTAATTTATCCCAGACTTTCATGGCTGCACACACCTCTCCGCTTAAAGGCTGCTTAAATTGTCGTGCTTCAGGAAAAAAAACTTCAAGCATGGGCCTTGCAATTAATTTTGTTACAGCTCCGTCTCTGGGATGTCTATCATAATATCCTCTAGTCATATCGTATCCTTCTTCGAGAATTGGGGCAACCAGTAAGTCCACCCAATCTCTTGAAAGATTCTTTATATCTGAATCAAGAAAAAGAGCCAAATCATATCTGTTGTGACTTTTGGTGTTATCTTTATTAGCATTATCTAAATTATTTTTTTTATTTGAATGTTTGCCATGCAATGCTTCCTCTAAGCCTGCTCTCATGGCTATTCCCTTGCCTGGATATTTTTTTAATGGTTGTTGTATCACCGTTGTTCTTTCCAACCTCTCTGCAATCTTAATAGTATTATCAGTAGAAAAGCCGTCAACTACAATAATATCTGGATCATATTTACTTTGTCTGGCATTTGATATGGCATTCTCAATAGTAGTCTCAGAGTTTTTTGTACAAAAAATTATTACTAATTTAGGATTTTCCAATCTATCTTTCACATTTATCTCATCTTTTAGCTTTTCTTCAGTTTTCAACATACTCTAAGAGAAGTAGTTCGGCTTGTTATAAGTTTCTGTAACAACAACATTCTACTCAAATAATCTCGATAATTATTTGTATTATCATAATAGTGACATATTTTCAGAGCATTAATTGTCATATCCCATACTTTTTATTGTATCAATTATGTAAATATTGGATATTCGCTAATATCTGGGTAAAATAGTACCTTTTTTCTTTTATCTTTGATAATTTTACCATATTTAGATACGTACCCTACAGTATCCTCAAAGACCATATAGATAATGATCCTAGTCCTACTTTTCGAGGATTTTTTTAATGTCCATATTTGCTATCTTTTCATGCTCTAAGGTTACATTCGCTAGCTCGGATAGTGTGGTCTCAAAATCCTATTTATTATTCATTCAGTACCATTACTCTCCTATTTGATATCGCAGCAATTTATTGGTCTTATTTTAAGAAAAGGAAATGTTCTTTATATTTGAGTTGGACTACCTTCACCACAAGGATAAAATTCCTTAATACAATACTCATAAAGTGAATTACACAATAACTTTCTTTGAACATATGTCTAAGGTTCTAGGAACCTCTATGTCTTTTATTATAACCATATTTCAAAATAAAGATAAGTTAGCACGAAATGGTAACCAGACAAACAAGCGATGTCGGTTTACTAATTAAAGGAAAACCAAAATTTAAAACTGTTAAAACCTCAGATACTTAAAATTTGTTTTTATTCCATTCAATGATTTTTTCGATCCTGGATACCTCGCTCTCCAATTTACTGATCTGTACTTCTTTAAATGGAAGAACAGAATTGAGTTTTGCTCGAATTTCCTTTAGTCCCATCAAATACGAATCCAAGACATCCTTTACGATGTTCTTTTCATAAATTTGACCGTGAGTATCGCTATAACTCAATACGAAACTATCGTATATTGCATCCAATTTAGTAAAAGTTTCTGTAATTATTTCTTTGATAAGCGCTTTTTCGGTTAACAATTGTTCGTCCAATAATCTCGAAACTTCTTGTTTCTTAAAAAGAAAAGCATTCTTAATTGATTCGTTATACTTGTAGTCATTGGAATTAGAATTAGAGGTAGACTCTTCGATATCGGCAGTCATTGCACTTTATGTTAATATTATTTTTATTCATATACTTATCGTCCAAGTTATTATTTCTATTTCATATTTTGAAGATGTTTTATCTCTTTGCTATTCCGGAAATAAACATCTTAAACCTGTTTAGTCAATCGGTTATTTGCTATTGTATTTTAGTAGACGTGATAGTATATTCAATATGAACGATCGTACAGGTCTTTTTTCCCTCTGTAGGTATATATCAATTCATTTTAAATTTTTTGGTTAAATAAAGATTTGTTGATATTCCAGATAATAGAACTGATTCGGATAAAAAAGGCAGATTATTTATACGAAATGCTAATAAAGACAATCAAAAAGTAATGACTTATAGATAGATAAATAATATAATATTAAATCACAATAAAATGCAATAGGGGATTGTTTTAGTAGTGTAAAAGCAACTTCGTCTGCTGATTTATACTCTACATTATTATATATTGAAACAATCTGGAAAAATATTAGGAATGATATAATTTGCAGATTATTGTATTAAATTTGATAGCACAATTTTAAAGTCTAACAACATTCTAAATTTAAATTATTCTACCGCTATTTTCGTTTCCTCCTTTGAAATAACTGTGGGAACTTTGGTAAATTGTTCTCCAGTATTTCGTTATTAAGTTTCGCGCTAATTTTTGATTGAACAATTTCCTCTTAAAGGAATAGCGCGATATACAGATTTAAAAGATCTTTCATTGTAAATGTAGTTTTTATCTTTTTCCTCGACTTTTTCAGATTGCTTTGTGCTTACTTCAATGCTATTTTTAGTTGCCTTGATATCGATATTCTTCTTATCAATACCGGGCATTTCCAATTGTACCTCGTATCTATCGTCCTTGTCAATTAAATCACATAATGCTTTTCTACTCTCTTTCTCATCAACGAATATAGGAAATCCCAAATCATAACTAAGTGGCCATTTCATAGTGCTTTCTAATTCGTCTCTAAAATTATCAAAGATGGTATCGATCCTCCTAGAAATCCCTTCCTTATTCTTATTATCTTTCTTTGTTTCAATTGACATATTTTGATAAACACCTAGCTAGAACTTCTATTTGACTTTAGTGAATCAAAAAGCACAAATCCCAGTATTGATAAAGATCAATACCACACATTGTAGTCGTTTCTACCCTTCCGAATTTAATTTAGATCTATTCTATAGATGTTTAGTAAACCATTCCGCAGCATATTTTGCAACCTCTTCTAATTTTCCAGGCTCCTCAAAAAGATGTGACGCCCCAGGTATTATGATAATCTGTTTATGCTTTACATTAGGAAGCTGGTTTTCTAATACATATTTATTCCATCTTATAACCGGCTCATCATTCTCTCCTACAATAAATAATATAGGACATACTATGTTTTCGGTAGATACATACGTGTGAGCGAGGTCTACTCTTCCACCTCTAGATACAACGGCCTTTATTACATTCTTCATTTTTTCTGCAGCTATTAGTGCAGCAGCAGCACCAGTACTTGCTCCAAAATACCCTATTTCTTTTGCTGTGTGTTTTTGATGTACCTGGTGATTAATAAGAAATTGAGTTACTAACGTAAGCCTATCAGCCAAAAGAGGAATATTAAATCGATATTCTGCAGTAATATTGTCTATACGTTCTTCATTTTCAGTTAATAAATCAACAAGTAGTGTTGAAATGCCACACTCATTCAAAATTCTTGATACAAATTTGTTTCTTGGACTATGACGTCCACTACCACTACCATGAGCGAAAACAACCATTTTTTGCGATTTGCTTATAAAATTGAGATTTCCTTCAAGAAACTCGTTGTTTATGGGAATTTTTATGGTATCTTCACTGATATGAATCCTGTGAAGGCTATTCATATGCATTATTAAAACTGGTAAAATTTATTTATTTATTTATTCATTCATTCAGTGTTACCATTAGATTATCAGATTAAATGCTTTTATTTTTGACATATTAGCGGGTATATCCTGGTCTGCGATCTTTCGTCACTTTCCGTAAATCCTTACTTTTAATATCATTCAGAAAATGGAATCCTTTCTTCTCTTCTCTTTTTTCTAGATAAAATAGTGGTGATATTGGTGATAGTGGCGGCATCTGCTGGGATTAGACCTATAAGAGGTAATCAATATAAAGTTCTCAAATCAAATATTTTGATTTGTATGTTTGTTTACTATCATATCATTTCATTTTATGCGGTTCTAAATTGTTACTATGTTATTGTCTGAGCACAACTTTATTATCTGCATATTCTCATATATTCTNNTAGATTATCAGATTAAATGCTTTTTTTTGACATATTAGCCGCTATAGTCTGGTCTGCGATCTTTCATCATTTTCCATAAATCCTTACCTTAAAAATCAGTCAAAAAACGGTCTTTTTTCTCTTTTTTTAGATAAAACAATAGTGATATTGGTGATAGTGGCGG
>LLBY010022140.1_pt2 | contig 22507 bp, 23 predicted proteins | sample 1489401 | NCBI WGS metagenome assembly LLBY01 (sample SAMN04092656, study PRJNA295927) | soil metagenome | biome: Soil prokaryotic community; feature: Bulk soil; isolation source: soil from tomato rhizosphere | host: tomato cultivar Hawaii 7996 | place: South Korea | collected 2011-11-01 | reverse complement strand
AAAAAGCAGTCTTTGTCGCTTCAAACGTGGACGGGAAGCTGATTGCATTCATCGAAGCAGGATTGCGTAATCATGTGGAAGGCTGTGAGACCAGTCCGGTTGGCTACATCGAAGCCTGGTATGTGGACGAACACGCGCGCGGGCAGAAGCTGGGAAGAGAATTGATCCTGGCAGCCGAGCATTGGGCGCGCGAAAAAGGCTGCACGGAGATGGCGTCAGACACGTGGCTGGAAAATGAGGCCAGCATCACTGCCCATCTACGGCTGGGATACTCCGAGGTCGAGCGCCTGGTCCATTTTGCGAAAAGACTTTAACTCGCGCTGAGCGGAGTGAGTGGCGCCATAGGCGCCACGACGTAGACGAAGCGCACATGGATGAAAATATTTTGCATTTAGATGATCGGCGCTTCGACTGCGCTCCTCGAAAACCACTCGTCACTCCGCTCAGCGCGAAAAACTTGAAATGTCGAATTTCCTGATCTACGGTTCCTACGGCTATACCGGCCAACTGATCGTCGAGCGCGCCTTGAAACAGGGACTGCGCCCGATCCTCGCCGGACGGAATGAAAAGAAGCTGCGCGCCCAGGCTGATTCACATCACCTGGAATGCCGCGCCTTTCCCCTCCACGACACCGCGAAACTGGACTCTGCCCTGCTCGAAGTGGATGCCGTGCTCCACTGTGCCGGCCCCTTCGTGCTTACCTTCCGTCAGATGGCGGAAGCCTGCCTGCGGACCAAGCGTCATTATGTGGATATCAGCGGGGAGATCCCCGGTTTTGAAGCGCTGGCGGCCATGGACCCGCAGGCGAAAGCAGCGGGTATCATGCTCCTGCCTGGCGCCGGGTTTGATGTGGTGCCCTCAGATTGCCTCGCCGCGCACCTCAAAGCGCGGCTGCCCTCTGCCAGACAGTTTCGTCTTTTCGTGCGCGGAGTGGGTGCAGGCGTTTCACGCGGCACAGCAAAATCTGCCGTGGAGAATATGCACAGACAGGGAATGATCCGCCGGGATGGGCAGCTGGTGCAGGTACCGCCGGCCTGGAACGTGCGCGAGCGCGATTTCGGGCGCGGCTATACTAAGGTCGTTTCCGTGGGTTGGGGGGATGTGAGTACCGCCTATTACAGCACCGGTATTCCAAACATCGAAACCTATTTTGCCTTCCCTGAAGCAGCCATCAACTTCTTACGCTTCATGCGCGTGATCGGTCCCTTGATGTATAACCGTCCGGTCAAGGGCATTCTGAAATGGCTGATCGATATCTTTTTGAAAGCACCGCAAGAACAGCGCCGAAAAAACGCCTCGGCCATCTTCGTCGGGGAAGTGATCGGCCAAAAGGGGGAGCGCGCCGCATCCAGATTGATCACACCCGAGGGATATACTTGTACCGCGCTCACCACGGTCGAGATCATGAAGCGAATTCTGAGAGAAGACCATAAGCCTGGGTTCCAAACACCATCGCTTGCCTATGGTTCGAATTTCATGTTGCAATTCGAAGGTGTCAGAAGAGAAGACTTGTCATGAGACATATCACCCTTTTCGGTCTGGTACTTTTCTTGCCCGCGATTCTCATGACGTCATGTGCACCTGAGGGCACTGTCACATCCTCACCATCCGCATTCACAGAAATACCTGCCATGGAGACAACCATGTCCCTTACCTTAACCAGCGACGCGTTCGTGAACGGACAATCTATCCCGGCAAAATATGCCTGCACAGGAAGGAATATTTCCCCGGCTCTGGCCTGGAGTGAGCCGCCCGCAGGCACGCAATCATTCGCACTCATCGTGGACGATCCCGATGCTCCGATGGGTACCTGGGTGCACTGGGTCCTGTTCAACATCCCGGCAGATGCGCGCAGCCTGCAGGAAGACTTGCCCGTCACCGGAAAGAACGTCGACCCCAACGCGATCTATGTGGGTAAAAACTCATCGGGCAAGATAGACTATGACGGTCCCTGCCCGCCGAGTGGGACACATCGTTATTTCTTTAAACTGTACGCGCTCGACACCCTGATCAGCTTGTTACCCGGGGCGACCAAGGACCAGGTGCTGAAGGAAACGGAAGGGCACATCCTGGCGCAGGCAGAGTTAATGGGTACGTTCAGCAAATGACTCCATCTGATTTAACCATCCACCGCGCCCTGGAATCTGGCAACCCGGTCGTCCACGGGAATAAAGCGACCTTCATCTGGCAGGGAGAGTTCGCGCCGCATTTGATCAGCGACCTGAGCAATTGGGAGGAGAAGCCCAAGCCTTTCAAACCGACCTCCGATCCCGCGCTCTGGTACTGTTCGCTGACGCTACCGCGTGACGCGTACCTCGAATATTCATTCTACGAACGCTTCTCAGAAGAGAAGATCCTCGATCCACTAAACGGACAGACGGTCAGCAATGGTATGGGCAGCCGCAATAATTTCTTTTACATGCCTGAGACCATGCCTTCGCCGTTCTCCATGCGCCGCGCCGACGTACGCTCCGGCACGATCACGCGTCACCGCGTCGACGCGAATTTCCTCCAGGATGATGGCGAACGCGATGTCTATCTCTACAAGCCGCCCGCTGGTGGACCTGTCCCACTATTGGTCGTCTACGATGGGTATGATTACCTGCACCGCGCCCGGCTGGCAACGATCGTCGATAATCTGATCGCCGATAAACGCATCCGTCCGATCGCGATGGCTTTCCTGCAAAATGGACGCAGCCGCCGCACGGTCGAATATTTTTGTTCGGACGCGACGATTTACTGGCTGGAGCGCGAAGTCCTGCCGCTGGCACGCGGACATTTGAGGCTGCTCAACATCGAAGAACACCCGGGCGCTTACGGAGTGCTCGGCGCTTCGGCGGGTGGGTTGATGGCGTTCTACACTGGCTTGCGGATGCCTGAGATCTTCGGAAACGTCTTATGCCAGTCAGCTGTCTTCTCGATTGACGGGCGCGATTCCGCCGCAGTATATCTCGTCCGCTTTGGGCAGGGGCGTGACCTGGAAGTCTGGATGGATGTAGGTACTCTGGAAGAGCTGCTCGAAGATAACCGTCGCATGATCGCACTGCTGGATAAACGACAGTATAACGTCACCTATCGTGAGTTTTCGGGCGGACACAATTACACCGCCTGGCGCGACGATATCTGGCGTGGGTTGGAAGCGATGTTTCCATTCGTCTCGCGCTGAGCGGAGGCAGCATTTTCTCCCAACAGTCGAATCGCGAAGGAAATCTTATGATCCTTGCCACACTCTGCTATGTCAAGCACAAAGGTTGCACGCTCATGGTGCATCGCAACAAAAAAATCAACGACATCCACGAGGGCAAGTGGAACGGACTCGGCGGGAAATTCGAAGCTGGTGAAACGCCAGAGGAGTGTGTGGTCCGCGAAGTATATGAAGAGTCGGGACTAACGATTCGGAATCCCAAGCTGTGCGGCTTGCTCATGTTCCCCCGATTCAAAGGCAATGACTGGTATGTCTTCGTTTTTACTGCAAACAATTTCACTGGCAAGCTAATTGATTCACCAGAAGGTAAACTAGAGTGGATCCCAGATGAAAAAGTCCTAGATTTGAGTCTCTGGGAAAGCGACCATGTCTTTATGCCATGGACCCAAGAAGGGAAATTCTTCTCTGCAAAGTTTGAATATGAGGGGGATCAAATGCGCAACTATGACGTCATCTTCTACGCTTGACAACCCCATGGTAATTTGATACATTAAGTCCAGTTAAGCTAAAATCTTTTGCGAAGGAGGTGCACTTCATATGTCAACAGCTTTATACGTGTCCATGCTGTTTCGGTATATGAGTGCGCCTGTAGACTAAACCTGGTTCCTGATTCTGAAACCATGCCCACGGGTGCGCTTATGCCACCCGTGGTTTTGTTTTAAAGTTTCACAAACAATCAGGAGATGAAAAGATATGGGCGACTTAACGCTCCATGATTCTATGCGGTCCCCGGCGAGTCCTTCGCTTCGCCAATACCGCGAACTGCTTTCCCATTATCTCAAACCGCAGATCAAGTGGGTGATCTTGATGGCAATCGTTTTACTGGCCGGAATTGCCATCAAGTTGATCAACCCGCAGGTGCTTCGGTATTTTCTGGATACTTCCCAATCCGGTGGCGCTTCGGGCAGCTTGACTATGGCAGCTGGGCTGTTCCTCATGTTCGCTATCCTGCAGGAACTGATGAGCCTGGTAACACAATACATTACTGCTGTGGTGGGCTGGTCATCTACAAACCGTCTGCGCGCCGATCTGGCACTGCACATTCTGCGCCTCGATATGTCCTTTCATAAATTGCGTACACCCGGCGAGCTGATCGACCGGGCCGATGGCGATGTGACACAATTGTCAAACTTCCTTTCGGTGTTCATTGTGAACATGGTCGGAAACAGCCTTTTGGTACTCGGAATCCTCCTGATGCTTTTCCGTGAGAACACCTGGGTCGGGCTGGGCATGGTGGCGTACACCCTGGTCACTTTGCTAGTGCTGCGCTCGATTCAACAGTTGGCAGTGCCGCGCTGGGCAGCCGAACGCCAGTCCAGTGCAATGCTGTATGGTTATATTGAAGAGCGCATTAGCGGTGCGGAAGAGATTCGCGCAGCCGGCGCTGAGTCCTATGTCATGCGTGGTCTGTACGAGCACATGCGCGACTTTACCCGCAAGACTCGCAGCGCGATCGTGTTCTCCAGCCTCACGTACAACCTCACTAATTTGGTGTACGTGTTAGGGTATGCGGCTGGCCTGGCCATTGGAGTGTTGCTGTACATGCGCGGCGAGGCCAGTCTGGGCACAGCATACCTCATCACGTATTACGTGGGCATGCTCTCGGACCCGCTGCAAAGTATCCGTGGGCAGGCGGAGGATTTGCAGCAGGCTTCGGCCAACATTCAGCGTATCAACGAGCTGTTCGACTTGCGCGCCCAGGTGGTCGATCCCCTGCATGTCAGTGAAGCGCAGAGAAGCATACTGCCAAGTGGTCCATTATCAGTGAGTTTCCACAAAGTCTCATTCCAGTACGATGACCAAAACAGCAGCAAAGGTCTCCTCCATAATGGCGATGGCGCACGTGAAAACACCGTCGCTAACGAGAGCAAAGCTCTGACCGAGGTCAGCTTCGAGATCCAACCTGGCCGGGTGCTCGGAATCCTGGGCCGGACCGGCTCGGGTAAATCCACGCTCACCCGGCTACTCTTCCGCTTGTATGATCCGGACTTGGGCTCGGTGCGGCTGAATGGAGTGAACCTGCGTGATGTGAGGCTGGACGAGTTGCGTCAGCGGGTTGCCATGGTCACCCAGGATGTGCAGCTATTCCAAGCCACTCTGCGCGATAACCTAACCTTTTTCAATCGCACCGTCCCGGATGAACAGTTAGAGCATGTGCTGAGCCAGTTACGTCTGTGGGAATGGGTAGAGTCTCAGCCAAAGGGATTGGATACACCGCTGGCCGGCGGACAGAATCTCTCGGCCGGTGAAGCCCAGCTACTCGCCTTCGCGAGGGTGTTTCTCAAAGACCCCGGGCTGGTGATTCTCGACGAGGCATCGTCTCGCCTGGATCCGGCAACGGAAACACTCATGGAGCGGGCCGTGGACCGGCTGTTTGCGAAACGTACCGGCGTAGTGATCGCGCACCGGCTGAAGACTGTCCAGCGCGCCGACGATATCCTGATCCTGGAAAAGGGATGCGTGGTGGAATACGGTCCGCGGGTAGCGCTGATGAACGACCGTACCTCGCGCTTCTATCATTTACTGCAAACCGGGTTGGAGGAGGCACTGGCATGACGGACCTAACTTCATCCAAGGGGACCATCCCCACCTGGAAGCTTACCGGGTTGATGATAAAAAACCAGTGGCAGTCCTACACGCTGTACTTCTTGTTTACACTGCTGATTTTTGCTGAGCAGCTTGCTCCAGGACTGATCATCAAAACGATTTTCGATCTTTTGTCTGCGCAGGGCGCGCAAAGTAACGTGACCTTTCTGTGGGGCATGATCGCCCTGTATCTGGGAATCGAGGTGGCGCGCCTGTTTGTGGCTATCGGCTATGAATATTACGGCATGACATTTCGCTTGCTGGTCAGCTCACTACTGCGGGCCAACTTGATGGCCAGCATTTTGCGACGGCGCAGTGACCAGCCTCTGCCGGTCTCTTCCGGCGAAGCACTTAACCGCTTTCGTCACTATGAGGATATGGGAGAGGTTACTGACTTTCCCACCTGGATTCCCGATCAGGTGGGCAAATGGATCGCTGCAGCGGTTGCGGTGATAATCATGGCGCGGATCAACCTGACTATTACTCTGGTCATCTTTATCCCGTTATTCAGCACTATCGTTTTGAGCAGGCTGGCTTGGGGACGCTTATTGGACACCTATAGGCAGGGACGGCTGGCGTTAGACGCGGCAACAGGTTTCCTAGGCGAGGCATTGGGAGCTGTCCAAGCAGTGAAAGTCGCCGGGGCCGAGGAGAGTGTAGTCGATCACCTGACTGCGCTGAACCGCACTCGCGCCCAAGTAGAAATGCGGCAAGTGTTTTATCGTGGTCTGCTCTCCGCGCTGAATAACTCGGTGGTGAATTTCGGTATTGGCGTGATGTTGTTAATGGCTGGAACGGCAATCAACCGCGGGACATTTACTGTGGGCGATTTTGCCTTGTTTGTCAGCTACCTGTGGTTTACCACGCAGGTGCCCTCGGAGATCGGCACATTTTATGGCGACTACAAGACTCAGGCAATCTCGATCGAGCGGCTGATGGAGCTCATCCGTCCGGAACCACCCTCGGTGCTGGCCGAGTCGCATCCCATTTATGACAGTGGACCGTTGCCAGATGTGACTCTTCCGGTTAAGAACTCAGCCGACCGGTTGGCGACGCTAGAGCTGCATGATATCAATTACCGTTACCCGGCGGCTGACAACGATCATAGCCTGCGAGGGATTTCGTTTCATTTGCAGCGCGGCGATTTCGTGGTGATCACCGGGCGGGTGGGTAGCGGAAAATCCACTCTAGCGCGACTGCTCAGTGGGCTGCTCAATCCGGATTCGGGTGAGATCCGCTGGAATGGGCGGCTAGTGAATGATCCTGCAACCTTCTTTCGCCCGCCGCGCTCGGCATACACGGCGCAGGTTCCACGCTTGTTCTCGGAATCGTTGCGGGATAACATTCTGCTCGGGCTGCCGGAAAACAAGGTTGACCTGCCCGGTGCGATTTATTCCAGCGTCCTAGAGCCCGATGCGGCCGCGTTGGAGAAAGGACTGGATACGCTGGTTGGCCCACGCGGTGTGCGCCTGTCTGGCGGACAGGTCCAGCGTTCTGCCGCGGCGCGCATGTTCGTGCGTGACCCCGAGCTTCTCGTTTTCGACGATTTATCCTCCGCGCTCGATGTGGAGACGGAACAGTTGCTGTGGAAGCGGCTGGACGAACGCCGCGCTACCAGCGGCGGGCTAACCTGTTTGGTAGTATCGCACCGCCGTCCTGCTCTGCGCCGCGCCGATTGGATCGTCTTGATGAAGGAAGGGCGCATCGAAGCGCAGGGCAAGCTGGACGACCTGCTTGCGAACAGTGAAGAGATGCAGCGCTTGTGGAGAGGAGAGATCGAAGGGTAATGAATCACCCGTATGGGGAGCCGCGGCTCCCCATACGGGTGAAATCCATGAGGTATATGAGGATAGAGGGTAGGCTCTAAAACGATTGAGGACTTTCCTGGTTATCCAGCTTCATACGCTTTTCCAGGTTTGGCAACATAACACTATGATCGGCGATTAGCTCGGGTATCTTGTCAGGCAATTCTGCCCAGAAGAACTCAAAGCGGATCGGGGAGGAGCCGCCGTCGCTGGGGCTTGTTTCGTCATGCTGCCATTGTTCTGGCGGGTCACTAACACAGAGCAGATGATAAAAATGGCGGTGGTGTATTTCAGCTTTACCAAAATCTTCCATATTCCGAATCTGTTCACCCAGATGTGCTTTTATGACCAAATCTTGCAACCCGGTTTCCTCCTCTGCTTCTCGAAGCACAGCGGTAGTAAGGTCTTCATTAGGTAGGACTGTCCCGGCGGGCACCTGAATCCCTGCCTCCGGGAAATCGGTATGGCGGAAGACCAGGAGCCTGTTTCGGTGGGTAATATAGGCAAAGACTTTTCGAATGACGGGGGTCATAAGGTTCGGTGAGCTGCTAATGGTTTATTCTTGCCACTTTATCTAGCCTGGGTAGTGCCTCTTCGCGGCTTTGTCCCAAGATGGTCAGTATAATTCTCTTCACTCCTGCAGACTCCATTTCTGCCAGAGTGCTTTCGTCGGGGATGAATTTTTCGAACAGAGAGAATTCCAGCGCCTCCGGGTCGCGTCTGTTTGCCGCGGCTCCCCGTTTTATCTCGGCTATGGCTTCCTTTGCTCTGGTCCACTCCATCAACCACGGCGCCCAGCCATCACAGACTGCCGCCGCGCATTCCAGGGACTTTTCGCCAGCCCCGCCCATGATGATCGGAGGATGAGGCTGCTGAAGCGGTTTGGGATAGCACTTCATCGTATCGAAGTTCACGAACCTTCCATGAAACTCAGATTCGTCTGTGGTCCAGATTTCCTTCATCGCGCGAAGCTGCTCTTTCAGAAGTTGATAGCGCGTCCGGTAGACCACGCCGTGATCTGCCATCTCCGACTCGAGCCAGCCCGCGCCCACGCCAAAGATGAGACGTCCATTCGAGAGACGGTCGACGGTGGCCGTTTCTTTGGCAAGCAGGATCGGGTCATGCTCGATCACCAGAGAGACGCCGCTGGCGACCTTGATATGTTTTGTCGCGGCAGCCGCGACCGCCATTGCGACAAAGATATCGTAGGTTTGCCAGTAATAGTCAGGCAGTGCGGGCCCGCGTCCCGGTGCGGTGAGAAAGCGGACGGGGATATGTGAATGTTCTGAGAACCAAACGGAATCCAATCCGCGCTCTTCCGCCGCGCGAGCGAGCTCATCCGGTTGAATCGAATGTTCGGTCGGGAAAACATGAACGCCAAATTGCATGTTGCCTCCACATTATGATTTGAGCAGATCAACTTCCAACAGACGAAACGCTCCTTCAAATTCTGGCAGCGTTCTGTGATAGCCATACAGCCTGTCCCACTCCCCAGACGCCAGATCATCAGAAAGTCTTTTCACATATGTATGTTCTATCTCTTTGTTCAGAAAGCCCCACGCCGATTGCGCGTTTCTTACTTCCTGTTGTAAAAATGCTTCCGGTCTTCCATAAAACGCTTCCTGAAATCCATCGGTGCAGTCAAAGGGAATCTTTATGTTGGTAATTGTTATCTCTTCAGCAAGGTATTCCGCAATACGATCTAATTTTGGATACCGGCTCCGCTCGATCTCGATTAATTGAGGGAAGTATTTCGCGTTCCAAAAGACATCCAGCATGTCGGGGTCATAGGTCAGGATCGTAATTTTCTTTTTCGCCACTCTCTTTACTTCCAGGAGTCCAGCTTTAAGGTCTGGCCAATGGTGAATTGTCAACACGGCCATCACGGCATCGAAAGACCCGTCATCGAAGGGTAAGTCGTCTGCCCTGGCGTTCACGGCCGGGTTTCTGCCTAATGCCAGTCGTTTCGCGCGCATGACCGCGGAAGGCTCCACCGCAATGACAAATTTATCATCTGGCTCATACGAGCCGGCACCCGCTCCGACATTGAGGACAGTCTTACAACCCTCTAGCGATTTGTGAACATACCTCCCAATCCTGGGATCCGCTTTCCGGATCTCGGAATACTGATGGCCCTTACTATCATAATCGAATGCGGGATTTGTGATTTTCATAGGGTATCCTCTCCATACGCCGGACAAACACCGCAGCGGAATGCGTATCGCCCGTCCGTGCCCAAAAGTTTCCCATGTTTTTGTGTCACTCTTAACTGAATGGGATTGATTTTCTGGGAAGCGAGTATTATGTGACAATATTTTATCTCGTCTGGTGAGTCGCACAATCTGGTCGCATAACAGCTTGAAACTTTTCCTTGGAAGTATAATCAACGGATATGCCCATTCTTTCGGACAAACGGATCGTGCTCGGGGTCACCGGCTCCATCGCGGCCTATAAGGCCGCGGACCTGGCGTCTAAGCTCACGCAGGCCGGCGCGCAGGTGGATGTGATCCTCACCGGTGCGGCGCAGAAATTCGTCACACCGCTCACGTTCCAATCGGTCACCGGCCGGCGCGCCTATACGGATCAGGATCTCTGGGGCAATGAAGCGCACGTGCTGCATGTGGGGCTGGGTCACGCCGCGGATCTACTCGTCATCGCGCCCTGCACCGCGAATACGATTGCCAGGCTGGCGCAAGGTCAGGCGGATAGTCTGTTAGCAGTCACGGCGCTGGCGATAGGCTCTCCCCTCCTGATCGCGCCCGCGATGGATGGAGGCATGTACGATCATCCTGCCACGCAGGAAAATATCGAGAGCCTCAAAAAGCGCGGCGCGGCCTTTATCGGTCCGGCGGAGGGGCATCTCGCCTCGGGGCTTTCGGGTGTGGGACGCATGCTCGAGACCGCGGAGATCATCGGTCATATTCGCGTTGTTCTCGGGCGAAACGGTCCGCTGGCAGGGAAGAAAGTCGTGGTCACCGCGGGAGGGACGCAGGAACCGCTCGACCCCGTGCGCGTGCTTACCAATCGCTCCTCCGGCAAACAGGGCTATGCCATTGCCCAGGCCGCGTTGGACATGGGCGCTCAGGTTACGTTGATTACAACACCCACATCGTTGATTCCACCGGTCGGCGCGAAGTTGATTCGGATCGAAACCGCCAGGGAGATGCTCGCGGCTGTGTTGGCGGAGTCTGCGGAGAGCGATGCACTGGTCATGGCGGCCGCGGTGGCAGATTTCCGTCCGAAGGATCGGGCAAAAGACAAGATCAAAAAAGAGGGCGGCGTCCCGCAGATCGAGCTCGAGGCGACCGAAGACATCCTGAAGATGGTGGCCAAACAACGGGCCGAGACCAAATGTCCGCGTGTGGTGGTGGGGTTCGCGGCAGAGTCGCGCGACCTGCTGGAAAACGCCTCGCATAAGTTAAAATCGAAAGGACTCGACTTCATCGCTGCCAACGACATCTCTGCCAGTGGGGCAGGCTTTGCAGTCGAAACGAACCGCGTTACACTATTATTTGCAGATGGCAGAACCGAATCGCTGCCGCTCATGAGCAAGGCAGAGGTGGCTGAAGTTATTCTGGGCTGGGTTTCAAAATCCTTGGAGTCATATGCGCATTCTGGTAATCTCTGATCTTCACGCGAACTACACTGCATTCGAGGCAGTCCTGGAGGATGCGGGCATCGTCGATGAGACCTGGTGTCTGGGCGATATGGTGGGCTACGGCCCTGACCCGAACGCCGTGGTCGAATTGGTACGTGAGATCCCCAACCTGACCTGCCTGCTGGGCAATCACGACGTGGCGCTCATCGGCCGGATTCCGTTCGAGGCATTCAACGGGGACGCCCGCCGCACCCTGGAATATCACGAACGCGTGCTGACAGCCGACAACATGGACTTCCTGCGCTCTCTGCCCTCCAACGTCAAAGTGCGCGGCGAGGCGACGATCGTGCACGGCAGCCCGCGTGATTCGGTCTGGGAATATATCCTGAACTCACTCTCGGCGCGGCTGAACTTCGATCACTTCACAACTCCCTGGTGTTTTGTGGGGCATTCACATCTGCAGTGCATGTTCCAGCTCGATGAGCGAACAGACCGTGTCAACCTGAGACAGATGAAGGTGGGCGAACCCATCCCGCTGGAATCGCGTGTCATCGCCAACCCGGGCTCCGTGGGCCAGCCGCGCGACCGCGACCCGCGCGCTGCCTATGCCATTTATGACACCACCGCCAGGACCTGGGAACCCCGCCGTGTGACCTATAATGTCGCAGAAGTGCAGCAGCGCATCCGTGAAGCGGGGTTGCCGGAAAAACATGCTGTGAGGCTCGCAGAGGGGTGGTGACCCCCACCCGTCCTCCCCAAATACGACGACAGAATCACTTTTCATTAAAAAATATCCTCTTGTCGTATTTGGGGGAGGTGCCCGGCAGGGCGGTGGGGGACAGAGCCAGGGGAACCTTTCGAGAACCTGCATCGTCCTTCGGATGAAATCATCGTACATTCGTGAAGGAGAAGAAGAAATGAAACGTCCCTTATTTATCATCCTGGCTGTGATTGCAGCGTTCCTTATTGTAAGTTTTATTTTTTCCAGTCTATTCCCGGGAAGAAGCACCAGTCTAATTTCGGGGTCGCGCGACTTCGGCTACGGCGGCGGTGCTCCAGCAACTGAAGCCCCCGCGGCCGAGGAAGCCCCCGCACCGGCCTTTGATTCGTCTGCGAACGGCCAAGTCGATTTTTTCGACACAGGCTCCGTCCAGACGCAGGAGCGACTCGTCATTGAGAATGCCGACCTGGCCATCGTGGTGAAGGATCCGAAGGCGCGCATGGCGGAGATCAATGCTCTTGCCAGCGAGCTCGGTGGATACGTCGTTTCGTCCAACCTGTTTCAATCCTTCACCTCCTTCGGGAGGGAAGTGCCCGAGGCGACGATTGTGATCCGTGTCCCCTCCGAGCGGTTGGACGAGGCCCTTGACCGCATCAAGGAAGGCGCGGTGGACATCAACTATGAAAACCGCTCCGGGCAGGACGTCACCAATATCTACATCGATTTGCAGGCACAGCTGAAGGCCAAGCAGGCCGCGGAAGCAAAACTGCTCGAGATCATGGATCAGGCAACACGCGCCGAAGATGTACTGGCTATCTATCTGCAGGTGCAGCAGGTGCAGACCGAGATCGAGCAGCTCAAAGGACAGATCCAGTTTTATGATGAGTCCGTAGCCACATCCTCTATCAGCGTCCGCCTGATCGCCGAGGAAGGCACGCAGCCGATCGAGATCGGTCCGTGGACTCCTCAGGGCGCGGCAAGAGAAGCGATCGAGGATTTGATCCGCTTCGTCCAGAACTTCGTCGACTTCCTGATCCGCTTTGTGCTATTGACCCTGCCGGCCCTGGTCCTGATCGCCATCCCCCTGCTCCTGATCTACCTCGCCGGACGCGCCGTCTATCGCCGGGTGCGCGGATCCAGGGTTGAGGTGGAAGAGGTAAAGAGTGAGGATGTGAAGCAGTAAGTAAGACACGTATAAAGTCTACGAGAGGCCATCGGAAGTGATGGCCTCTCTTTTTCACTTCGAACTTGAAGAGAAGAAAGAGGAATGAAGGGGTTGCAGATTATAATTTTCCTCATGGAAACACTCGCTCGTGATGCCCAGGCCCTGTTCAACGTTCACCTCTCCGGGCGTCAGGTGATGGCTTTATCCACTTATGAAAAAGAGCTGCTCGAATGGAACCAGAAGTTCAACCTCACTGCCATCCGCGATTCCGAGTCCATCCGCACGAAACACTTTCTCGATTCCTTCTCCTGCGTCCTGGCCTGGAAAGCCTTGCCGCCCAGCCAGCTGATCGACATCGGCACGGGGGCGGGCTTTCCGGGAATCCCTCTCAAAATTTTGTATCCCCATCTAAAGCTAACGTTAGTGGAATCGGTTGGCAAAAAAGCCATGTTCTGCCAGCATATCGTCAGCGTGCTGGGCCTGGAGCAGGTGGAGGTTATTCAAGCGCGCGCCGAAGATTTAGGGCAGAACACACAGCACCGCGAAAGATATGACTGGGCTGTGGCGCGCGCGGTGGCGAACCTCCATGTGTTGAGCGAATATCTGATTCCGTTGGTAAGGCTCGGTGGTGCCATGCTCGCCCAAAAAGGGGAAAGCGGACCCGCCGAAGCGCAGTCCGCGGAAGAGGCGATGAAGTTATTAGGCGGAAAGTTGAAGCAGTTAATTCCCATCCACCTTCCTAGTGTGGCGGAGGATCGTTATCTCGTCGTCGTGGAGAAGGTCGCGGCGACTCCCCCCAGGTACCCGCGCAAGCCTGGGATACCGATGAAACAGCCGTTATAAATATAACCCTTGTAGGCACCTACAAGGTTATTCCTTCACGATCGTGATCTTATCTTCCTTGTTGGGGACGATGCACAGGAATTCAAACGGCTCATCGCCGGTGTTCTCATACGAGTGGATCGCGCCCTCCGGGATAAGCAGGACATCCCCCGCTTTGACCCGATGGGCCTCATCGCCGATGGTGACTGTCGCTTCGCCGCGCAGCACGTATTGCTCATGCTCGACGGTGTTCGTGTGGCGCGGCATGCCGCCTCCAGTTTGCATAGAAAACTTTCGCAAAGCGAAGTTGGGACCTTCCTGCGATGAGATCAGGACTTGGATCGTCGTGTCTTTTCCCGCCGCGACGTTTTTCGCTTCCACATCCTTGGAATGTTTGACAGGCATCACAGACTCTCCTCACTCGAATTACCAATTACTCTTTACCAATTCCATTATGGCGTCCCGGTATTCGTCGGCCAGGGCGTGTAGGTCGGCGCGAGGGGCAGCGACAAGGTAGGCAGGATTGTCATCGTCGGCCGTGGGGTGGCTGTGACCAACGGAGTCGCGGTAGTCGCGGGTGTGAACGTCCGCGTAGGCGTTGGGGTTGCGGTTGCATTTCCGCCGCGCGTGAGAAGACCCAGTGCCAGGACCGAAGCCGCGCCCACGAGCAGAACGGCGCCGGCAATCCCGCCGATGATCCACGGCATCCAGTTCATTTGCTTCCTGACGACCAATTTGAAATTAGGCGGAACGGAGATCAACACCACCGTAATATTGTCATGACCGCCGCGCGAGTTGGCCATCTCGATCAACGCTCGGGAGGCTTCCTTCAACGTCGGCTTCGAGCGAATCACCTCGAGGATCTCATCGTTCCAGACCAGGTCGGTCAGCCCATCACTGCACAGTAACAGAATATCGTTAGGGAGAAGTTGAAGTCCCTGATTGTTCTCTGCATGCTGGTCACCCTCGTCGTTGAATAACTTCAGCCGGAAATCAGGGTCAGGCGGGGTGGGCGAGCCCAGGTAGCGTCGAATGACATGCACGTTGGGGTGCTGGCGCGCTGCCTCTGGGGTAAGAACGCCTTTTTCGATGGCCTCCTGCACCCAGCTGTGGTCCACCGTCAACTGCTGGATACGTCCGCTGCGGATGAGGTAGATACGTGAGTCGCCCACATACGCAGTGTGGAGCTTGTCCCCAACGATCCAGGCGGTGGCGCAGGTGGCCCCCATGCCTTTCATATTTTCGTTCGCCGCAGCGTGCGCGGCGATCGCGTCGCTGGCTTCGGCGACCGCGTCTTCGATGGTCTGTCGGATATGACGCCCATCGCTCCGTGCTACAGCCTGCATCAGATGGTTGACTGCCAGCTCCGCGGCCACTTCCCCGGCCCGGTGCCCACCAATGCCATCGGCGAGAACGGCAAATAAAACAGGAATCCGGTCGCGCTGATCCAGCACAAACGAGGCCACGGCATAACGGTCTTCGTTATTCTTGCCCGTCATGCCTGCGTGGGATTGAGCGTCCACATTTAGATGAGCGCGTGCGACACGTATCATGCAGATTTCTTCGAAATGACCCTGGGCTCCGGCTCAGCCGGAGGCCGGTTTAGATCAAAGCGATACAACAACTGCCCAAAGTGGATCCGGTCTCCATGCTCGAGGCGGCGTCCTTCGCGCCTCACAGGCTCATAGTTCACCCAGGTTCCCGCCACCGAGCCATGATCGTAAATATGGAACCCGCCATCGCCATTCCGTTTGATGCGGGCATGCAGAGGCGAAATGGACGGGTCGTCCAGCACATGCAGCGATTGGACCGGGTCTGTGCCGAACGTCATTTCCTTCTCGAGCACGGGGATCGGCGCGGCGCTGGCCGGCTCACCGCCCTGGGTCAGACGGATGAGATAGGCCGGTGCATCTGGCAGGCGGATGGCTGGCTTGGGGCGGAACCAGACGCCACGACGCGGCACGGTCTTGGATTTCTTCCCATTTTTCGAGGCTGTGACCGGCGGCTCCGTCAGCGCAATCACCGGCTGCGTAAGCGGATCTTCAAACTGCTTGCGGGCCGCACGACGTTTTCTGAACAGCAGCCCTCCAAACCTGCCCCGCAGGAGAATCCCTGCCAGGGCAAGCCCGGCAAGGCCAATGGCGCCCAAGACCACATAGTCCCGGTAGCGTCCCAGAAACGCCTGTACGCCGCGGGGTGGCAGGATGACCGTCAAAGCTACGGGAATGCCGATGCTCGATTTTTGCAGGCCCAGCACATCCTCCGCTTCGACTACGATCTCATGCTGTCCGCTTTCATTATAGGAACGAAGATCCCAGGTAAATGTTTCGAACGGCTCGGACGTGTTCTCGTCCACAATCTGACCGTCCACATATAATGCCGTGCGTTTTAATTCCCGCTCGTGCCCATCTGGGAATTCGACCAGGATCTCGATCGTCTGTTTAGCAGGGAGCAGTGCCTCTTCATTATAGGGATCGTCTGGGGAAGGCTGGCGCTTGATCTGCAGAGGTGGCGAGACCAGGATCGGGTTGGGCGGCTCGACGTCCACCTCAAAGGTTTGAGCGGGCGCGGAGAGCGTTCCCTGGGGGGCATCCACTTCCACACTTAATTCGTGATTACCAGAAGTGTTGGGCGAGGAGGTGTAAGTCAATTCGTAAATGTGACGCAGGGGAGTAAGCTCGATATTCAAATCCGGGAACGGTTCCGCGCCGGAGAACGCAAAGAATGAGCCGCTGGTTTGCAGCGCCAGCGACTTGAAGGCGTTGGCACTGGTGGTCGCGAAATATTGATCTCCGTCCACAAACCAGACATAGACGCGCACGTTCGACTCCACAGCGCTCTGAATCAGCGGACCAATCGCGCTGTCGATATTTGGATCATCCATGTGCGGTGTGATGAACAGGACGGCGCGCTTTGTGCCCGGCTGTGTGGTAGCTGCGACAGTATCCAGCGCAATGGCCAGAGTCTGCAAATTCGGCGTGGTGTTGCGGAAGTCCGGCTTGAATGCATCCAGGCTGACGAACCAATCTCTCGGGTTTGCATGTGTGATCAGCGAGCCGGAAAGCGAGATCAGGCTCAAATCATCGCGTGAATCGGAGGGTTGTGACTCCACCCATAGGCGTAGCGCTTCTACGATCTTTGTAAAGCGTGGGATGGCATTCGCGTCCCGCACTGCCAGCGATGGCCCTGGGTTGATCGCGACCACAAGCTGGACCGAGGCTTCGGCTTCGGTCAGTGCGTTGACCGGACGCGATTCCCCATCCTCCGAAAGGGTCAGGTCGCCCGGCTTCAGCCCGGTGACAAACTTGCCGTTCTCATCGTATACATCCAGCAGAGCCTTAACCTGAGGAAAGTCCTGCGCGTCGACAGCTGCAAGCTCAGCATAGGCCGCCGTCTGGGCACGCGCCGGGATCAAAGAAAACAAAAATAAGCCAAGCACCTCAAGAGCACTCAGTAGAACCCTTAGAAGGAATGTAAAACGTCTACGCATTTGCCTCAAGTACTACGGGTGCGTTGTCCTGGGGCGGCTTGGTCAGGCGCATGTACGTCAACGTCCAGACGGATTGTACATACGCATTTAAGATTCCGCTCAAGATCAGAAGGATCGGGAAGTAGAGCGCACAACAGACAACAGTAATCCATATGGGACTGGTGTTATTGCTGGCAGCACCGAATATGAGTGGGAAAACGGCAGCGATGAGCGGAATCGCGATGATAAACCCAACAACGCCGGAGCCAATGAAGATGATCAGCGTTAGTATAAGGATCGGACCAACATTGGCGCGAACGACCTCCCAGCCTCTGCGAAAACCATCGCCGATACTCAAATTCTCAAGCACGATGGCCACGTTGGCCTGTTCGATCACGACAGAAAGCGCCCAGAGCAGGGGAACCAGCAAACAGATCAGCGGAAGCAGGCAAAGCATGCCGATGCCTGCTGTAACCACACTAAATAGCGTACCGCCGAGCACAAGTGGGAGAAACACAAGCAGCGCAATCAGGAAGATCAGCAAAGACAGTCCAAAGACACGCCAGAAATACGGTGTACTCTCAGAAAATACCTCGCCAAAATTCAAGCGCTCCGCGCCGGCCTCGGCCCGGTACGTCCCTCTGATCAAGCCAATTCGGCCGATCGTCCCCAGGAAGATGCTCAGAATCACCAGCACGATGACAAGCAGGACAAAGACCGCAACGATCCAGGGATTGTCACTGATCCACTGACCGAGCTGGTTCATGGTCCGTTCCAGCTCCGGAAAGGGCTGATTGCCGGGTCCGGTCCCACCACCACCTGTCCCTCCGCTGCCTCCACCCCCGCCGCGGCCACATCCGGCGAAAATTCCAAAGATCCACAGAACTTTGTGTTTCCAAATGATCTGCCAGGCACGGGTGAGCACTTCCCCAAAGTTGAAATTCATTCTAGCTCCTTTATACTGTTGCTTCGGCAATTCCTGGAACCGGCTCTATATTGAAAGAGCGAGTCAGGCGCATGTAGGTTAACGTCCAGACGGATTGCATATACGCGAGCAGGATACCCTGGAGTAGCGCATATAAAGGGGATAGCGCCAACATCCACACTGTCATATTGCGGAAAAGTCTGTCAATGGACTCAAAATCAGGCTCTGAACCCATATTAAATAGGAATGCAAACATCGGAATCATTATTGGGACGCTAATGATCATGCTAATGACCGTTGCCCCCAGGTAGAGGATAATGCTCAACAGAGCCATTACCCCGAGATGTTTCTTTACCAATTCCCAGGCACGCCGCAAGGCACTCGAAAATCCCAAATCATCTACCAGCACTGCCGAGATCCCCTGCTCCATCAGGGCATAGACCAGGATGACCACAGGTATGGTCAGGATGAATAGAGGGATGGTACATAAGGCAGCAATGCCAAAGGTCAGCAAGCTGAGAAGCGTGATACACCCGAAGACAATAAAGATGACGGCAAACATACCCCCCCAAATGAGGGCGAGAATACCCAGGATGCGCCAAAAATAAGGCAGAACTTCTTTAATCAATGCGCCAAAATTGACCTTTTCGCGGCCTCTCTCCACCTGGAACGTTCCAAGAGAAGGGACGGACATACCAATGACATACAGTGGAATGGACAAAAGACTCAAAAAAAGAACCAGGGCATTCGATAATAAGATGGATGGAAGAGCCTGGTTCACGGCATCGGGGTCCGAAAAGGAGGCAAAGGAAGGATTAAGGATTAAGCTAAAGGCTCCGGTAAGCATCCCGATCAAGCCAATGACGATCCCTGCAAGCCATAAGTTCTTATGGTTCCATGTGATCTGCCAGGCACGGGTGAGAACTTCCCCAAAGTTGAAATCCATTTCGGCTCCTTTACGGTGTCCTTCCCCAATTTACGGGAAGCGGCTGCGATTTTATGCAAGATCAGTGCGGATAGCCTCTATCTATTCCCATTCGATGGTGGCGGGTGGTTTGCTGGTAATATCATACACCACCCGGTTTATTCCGTCTACTTCGTTGACGATGCGGTTGGAAACCCTGCCCAGCAGGTCATGCGGCAGGCGAGCCCAATCGGCAGTCATGAAATCCTCTGTGGTGACCGCCCGGATCGCCGCGGCTTCCTGGTAGGTGCGCTGGTCACCCATCACCCCCACTGAGCGGACGGGAAGCAAGACCATAAACGCCTGCGATACGCTCGTTTCCCCAGGAGTGGAACTGCGGGGAGAACGAGTCTTTCCCAAAAAACCGGCTTTTGAGAGCTCCTCGAGCAGGATCGCGTCCGCCGCCCGCAGCCGGGACACACGCTCACGCGTCACCTCCCCAAGACAGCGCACGGTCAGACCGGGACCCGGGAACGGCTGCCGCCAGACGAGCGATTCCGGCAGCCCCAGCGCCTCGCCCACCGCCCGGACCTCGTCCTTGAACAGATAGCGCAGCGGCTCGACCAGCTCAAACTGGATATCCTCCGGCAGCCCCCCCACATTGTGGTGCGTCTTGATCTTCTCCGCCTTGTTGCGGTCTGGCGCCGAGGACTCGACTACATCCGGGTAAATCGTGCCCTGGACCAGAAACCGCGGCTGTCCCAGCTGCAGCGCGTGCCGCTCGAACACGCGGATGAATTTCTCGCCGACGATTTTTCGTTTTTCCTCAGGCTCGGTCACCCCCTGCAGCGCGGAGAAGAACTCGTCAGATGCCTCCACGGTGATCAATTCCGCGCCGAGATTGCCGCGGAAGGCTGAAGCCACCTGTTCGCCTTCATTCTTCCGCAGCAGCCCCGTATCTACAAACACCGCGACGAGCTGGTCGCCTATCGCCCGATGTACGAGTGCTGCTGCAACCGATGAGTCCACGCCACCGGAGACCGCGGCCAGCACGCGCTCCATTCCCACCTGTTTGCGGATGCGCGCAACCGAGTCCTCGATGATGGATGCGGGAGTCCACGTGGGATTGACGCCGCAGAGTTCGATCACAAAATGCTTGAGCAGTTTCTCGCCGTTCGGTGTGTGATGCACCTCCGGATGGAACTGCACGCCGAAATAGTTGCGCTGCAGATCGCCCATCGCTGCAAAGGGACTGTTGCCAGTGGCTGCCAGGGGAATGAAGCCTTCCGGGAGTTTCGTGATGCGGTCGCCGTGAGACATCCACACCTTTGAGAGACTGGCGACCAGCGGACTGGAGACGAGGGACTCGATCTCCGCATATCCATACTCACGTTGGGCAGAAGGGTCCACCTGTCCGCCGAGGGCATGGGTTAAGGCCTGCATTCCGTAACAGATTCCCAGTATGGGTAAACCTGTCTTGAATATGAAATCCTGGATATACGGCGCGCCGTTCTCATACACAGACCTGGGTCCGCCGGAGAGGATGAATCCCTTCGGCCGGACAGAGAGGATCTGTTCCATCGGCGCGTCCCAGGGGAAGAGCTCACAATAGACCTGCGCCTCACGCACGCGCCGTGCGATGATCTGTGCATATTGAGAACCGAAGTCGAGGATGGCGATGGAATCCATAAGTTACTTTCATAGGTGCGCTTCCGCTCAGCGCGAAACAAAATCTGAGATCAAATGAAAATGCAGCTGTGGAAAATCCTGAAACTCCCCGCCGTTGACGATCAAACGATAGGCGGGGAGTTGAAATTCGTCCACGAGGTTTTGAACTGTGGAATATAAGTCCGTGAGAAAGGATATATCACTTGTATCGAGGTCTTTCAAGGATAGGACGGCCTTCTTGGGCACAAGCAAAACATGGAACGGATAGGCGGGCTTCGGATGATGAAACGCCATCAACGTTTCTGTCTCATGCAATCGTTTGACAGGGATAGCAAAACTCATGCGGGTAAAGATCCAACCGATGAATGGTGCAAAGAACCAGAGCAACCTGCGCATGACACAATTACCAATTACCAAATACCAAAGTTACCCCGGCTCGCCGAACACGATCTGCCCATCATCCATAGAAGTAATACACGCCAGCGACTCGATTGGCACGTTTAACACCTTCAATGCCTCACGCCCACCTTCGAAGATCTTTTCGACCAGCGCGCCGATGCCGACGATCCTCGAGCCGGAGGCTTCGGCAAGGCGCGCCAGACCAAGGATGGTTTGTCCACTGGCGAGGAAGTCATCTATGATCAGCACTCGCTCGCCGTTGGCCAGGTATTCGGGCGATACGATCAGCTCGACCATCCGGCCTTTCGTATGCGAGGGAGCGAGTGTGAGATACACCTGGTCTGGCATGGTGATCGGCTTGTGCTTGCGCGCGTACACCACGGGCAGTCCGAGATGGATCGCCGTCGTCAGCGCCGGAGCAATGCCAGAGATTTCCGCCGTCAGCACCTTGGTCGCGCCCACCGAAGCGAAGCGCCGCGCAAACTCCCTGCCGCAGGCATCCATGAGAAGAGGGTCCACTTGATGATTGACAAAGCTATCGACTTTCAAAATGCCCCCGCCGAGGTTTTTCCCATCCCGCAGAATCCGTTCCTTCAGCTCATCCACATGCGCCTCCATGACCAGACAATTTCTCGCATTGTACCACCGACCCCCTCCGTCCTGCGGGGCGGGACACCTCCTCCAAATATGACACAAAAGCTCCAATGTTCAAAAGTATTTTCATATCGTATTTGGGGGAGGAAGGGTGGGGGTTGCGTGTGTTAGAATCCCGTTTCGTGGTAGAAAAGCCCCTGATCGTCCTGGCATCCAATTCACCGCGCCGGCGCCAGCTGCTGTCTCTGACTGGCTGGCCTTTTTCTGTCTCCGCGGCAGACGTGGATGAGAGTCAGCACGCGAACGAAAGCCCGGCAGATTACGTCTTAAGACTTGCTAAAACCAAAGCCCGTGCCGTCCATGCGGATGCGCATCAGATCGTTCTGGCAGCAGATACCACCGTCGTCGATGGACCAGATATCCTTGGCAAGCCTCAGGATCACGCGGAGGCCACGGCCATGCTCAAACGCCTGCGCGGGCATTCGCATCAGGTCTACACCGGGGTGGCTGTGTTCAGGCCAAGCGATGGACGTCTCCTTACGGATCTCTGCGTGACCGACGTTCCGATGCGCGAGTACTCAGACGAAGAGATCGACGCGTACGTGCAAACCGGCGATCCGCTCGACAAGGCAGGCGCCTACGCCAT
>LLBY010000372.1_pt4 | contig 22644 bp, 15 predicted proteins | sample 1489401 | NCBI WGS metagenome assembly LLBY01 (sample SAMN04092656, study PRJNA295927) | soil metagenome | biome: Soil prokaryotic community; feature: Bulk soil; isolation source: soil from tomato rhizosphere | host: tomato cultivar Hawaii 7996 | place: South Korea | collected 2011-11-01 | reverse complement strand
AACACATGAAAGATAAGAGGATATTATATGTATCATCTGAAGTAGTGCCTTATTTACCAGAAACCGAAATTTCTTCAATGTCTTTTGAAGCGCCAAGATTGGTGAATCAACAAGGTGGTCAAATTAGGATTTTCATGCCTCGATACGGCAATATAAACGAACGAAGACATCAATTACACGAAGTTATTAGACTTTCTGGAATAAATTTAGTGATAAACGATTTAGATATGCCGCTTATTATTAAAGTAGCGTCTATTCCCAAAGAGCGCATTCAAGTTTATTTTATTGATAATGATGAATACTTTAAAAGAAAAGCAACCCTAACAGATGAAGATGGCAATTTATTTGCCGATAACGACGAGCGTGCTATCTTTTTTGCAAAAGGTGTTATTGAAACGGTTAAGAAATTAAATTGGTCGCCCGATGTTATTCATGTCCATGGGTGGTTAGCCTCTTTATTGCCTATTTACCTTAAAGAATACTACAAAGACGAACCTTTATTTACCGAAAGTAAAATAGTAACTTCAGTATACAATCAAAGTTTTAACAATACGTTAAATAAAGATATGTTTAATAAAGTTAAATTTGACAATCTTAATGAAGATTCTATTAAAGTTCTTGAAGAACCATCCTATGTTAACTTAATGAAAGTTGCTATTGATTATTCGGATGCTTTAATAGTAGGATCGGAAGATATTCCAAAAGAGTTAGAAACCTATTTAAAAGCGTCAAATAAACCCGTTTTAGAATATAAAAGTAAAGATGAATTTGGTGAAGCTTACAAAACATTTTTTAATACCAGCGTTTTAAGCTAATCTATTTACATTCATTTCAATATATATGAAGAAGACCATTAAAGCCCTTAAATTCCCTGTTGTTTTTTTATTTACTTTTTCATCTTTTATTGCTTGCGATAAAGATTTTTCGGTGGTAGAAAGCGATGTGCTTGGAGATAAAAATTTAAATTTTGGAACAGATGTAGATAGCCTTCAAATTGCTGCCTATAATAAAAAACTTGAAGCTATTCAAATTAATGGCTTATCTTCAAATCTGTTAGGTGTTTATAACGACCTCGCTTATGGGCAAACCATAGCAAGTATTATAACGCAAATAACACCAACTACCTTTAGTCCAGATTTTGGTGAGAACACCGTAATTGACTCTGTTGTTTTAACCATTCCATATTTTAGTAGAATAACAGGAACAGATACCGATGGTAATACTACTTATACTATTTTAGATTCTTTATATGGTAAAAAATCAAATAAAAGTATTAAACCTTTTAAATTGACCATTTATCAAAATAATTATTTCTTAAGGGATTTTGACCCAAGCGCAAGCTTGGATCAAAGACAAAAATACTATTCAAAAGCAGACAGAAGCATCAACGCTACCGATAATTTTGCATTAAATGGTACGTCTGTTATAAATTTTGATGAGCATAAAGGGGCTACTGTTTACTCAAAGCTATCGTTTACACCTAATAGTAATCCTGTTAAAACCACTACAGATAAAGGAACTGATGAAGCAGTTACAACCCGATCTGCACCCGCTTTAAGAGAAAAATTAGATGCTTCGTTTTGGGAAACTGCCATATTAGATAGAGAAGATGATGTCGTATTAAGTAGTGCTAGCGAATTTAATAACTATTTTAGAGGGCTGTATTTTAAAGCTGAAGCTATTGGTGCTGATGGTAGTATGGTTTTATTAAATTTAGCATCTACCAATGCCAATATTACCATTTATTACTCCAAAGATTCTACTGTTGAAGGTGAAAGAACACAAGCGACCTATGTATTAAACTTTACTGGAAATATTTTAAACACCTTTATTAATGACTATAGTTCTGTGCCATTACAAGATGGCGACGAAACTTTAGGTGACGAAACACTTTATTTAAAGGGTGCCGAAGGCTCTATGGCTGTTGTGGATTTGTTTAGCGGTGACAATGCTTTAGAAGATTTTTTAAACAGTTACAGAGTGCCTCTTGGTAACGGAGAATACAAAAAAGACAGTAATGGCAACTACATTTTAAAACGTTTAATAAACGATGCCCAATTACTTGTTTATGAAGACGACTTAATGCCCACCTATGGCGTAGATGAAAAAGGGAACGCTTATCATAAGTATGATAGAATTTACGCATACGACCTAGAAAATAATATCCCGCTTATTGATTATAATTACGATCCCAGTAAAGGAAATACTGCTTCGCCTTACAATTCTACATTTTTTCATTTAGGGCAACGTAAAACCGATGACACAGATGCGGTAAAATACAAAATTCATTTAACCGAGCATTTAAATAATATTTTACTTAGAGATTCAACCAACACCAAAATAGGATTGGTATTATCTAGTAATGTAAATGTAGTTAATAACGCTAAAATTTTAAATAGTGCGGGTGATGTTACCAATGTACCAGCTACATCTATAATCACCCCAAGAGGTACTATTTTACATGGAACCAATTCAGCAGTTCCTGATAACAGAAAAATGAAATTAAAGATATTTTTTACGGAGCCTAAATAAATTCATCTACATAGTAAAGTTACTTCTTGTTAAATAAAATTGAACTTTATCGTATAAAATAAGGACTTCATATAATAATTATCTTTCATTAGTATTTATTTTACATATTTGCTTTTTAATTAGAACCCAAGAAATCAAAAAAATAAATTATGTGTGGAATTGTAGGATATATAGGAACTAGAGAGGCTTACCCAATTATAATTGAAGGCCTCAAGCGATTAGAATATAGAGGTTATGACAGTGCAGGGATCGCACTTTTTGATGGCACCGACCTTAAAGTTTGTAAAACAAAAGGTAAGGTTTCAGATTTAGAAGCGCGTTCAGATAAAGAAATAACAAAACATGGCAATTTAGGTATTGGGCATACAAGATGGGCAACCCATGGTGTTCCCAACGATGTTAACTCGCACCCACACCTTTCAAATTCTGGCGATTTAGTTATTATTCATAATGGTATTATTGAAAATTACGAATCTTTAAAGCAAGAATTGATTTCTAGAGGGTTTACATTTAAATCGGATACAGATACCGAAGTTTTAATAAATTTAATTGAAGACGTAAAAAATCAAGAAAACGTAAAGCTTGGTAAAGCAGTACAAATTGCACTAAATCAAGTTGTTGGTGCGTATGCCATTGCCGTTTTTGATAAAACCAAACCAGAAGAAATTGTTATTGCCCGTTTAGGAAGTCCATTAGCAGTAGGCGTTGGTGAAGACGAATTTTTTATTGCAAGTGATGCCTCTCCTTTTTTAGAATATACCAAAAATGCCATCTATTTAGAAGATGAAGAAATGGCTATTATTAGATTTCATAAAGGCATAAAAGTTAGAAAAATTAAAGATGATTCTATCGTGCCAGCCTATGTTCAAGAACTTCAAATGAATCTTGAGCAAATTGAAAAAGGTGGATACGAGCATTTTATGCTGAAGGAGATCCACGAACAACCAAAAGCCATTACAGATACTTACAGAGGACGTCTTTTAAGAAACGAAGCCATTATAAAAATGGCAGGTGTTGAAGATAACATGAAAAAATTCCTCAATGCCAACCGTATCATAATTGTAGCTTGTGGTACCTCATGGCATGCCGGTTTAGTAGCAGAATACATTTTTGAAGATTTAGCAAGAATCCCTGTTGAAGTTGAATACGCTTCAGAGTTTAGATATAGAAACCCTGTAATTACTGAAAATGATGTTGTAATCGCCATTTCACAATCTGGAGAAACCGCCGATACCTTAGCAGCTATAAAATTAGCAAAATCCAAAGGCGCCTTTGTTTTTGGAGTTTGTAATGTTGTAGGTTCATCTATTGCCAGAGAAACCGATGCTGGAGCTTATACACATGCGGGGCCGGAAATTGGTGTGGCTTCAACAAAAGCTTTTACAACGCAAATAACGGTTTTAACTTTAATGGCGTTGCGTTTAGCAAGAGCGAAAGGCACTATTAGTAGTTCAGACTTCAGACAACATTTATTGGAATTAGAATTAATTCCTAAAAAAGTAGAACAAGCATTAGAATCGGATGCACATATTAGAATGATTGCTGATATTTACAAAGACTCTCGTAATTGTTTATACTTGGGAAGAGGCTTTAATTTTCCAGTAGCATTAGAAGGTGCTTTAAAATTAAAAGAGATTTCTTATATACACGCTGAAGGTTACCCTGCTGCCGAAATGAAACATGGTCCTATTGCTCTAATTGACGAAAACATGCCTATTGTTGTTATCGCAACCAGGAAAGGACATTATGAAAAAGTAGTAAGTAACATTCAGGAAATAAAATCAAGAAAAGGAAAAATCATAGGTATTGTTACCGAAGGTGATACTCAGGTTAGAGATCTTGCAGACCACGTTATTGAAGTTCCTGACACTTTAGAATCTTTATCTCCGTTATTAACTACTATTCCGCTTCAACTATTATCATACCATATAGCGGTATTATTAGGTAAAAATGTAGATCAACCACGTAACTTAGCTAAATCTGTTACTGTAGAGTAGTTTTACAGAGACTCTCTGAATCACTTTACGGTTTGTAATAGAAAACGTCATGATTAATATTAATCATGACGTTTTCTCGTTTATTAGGGTTTTTATTAGGTATAAAGCAGCGAATGTTCCTATTTTTTGTTAAATTTTACTATGCACGCATAATTTTTTTGTATTTTTATTCTTAAGTACTATATATTTTTTTATATTGTTGAGATAAAACTAAAACTAATTTAATACTAAATGAAGACAATCCTCCCTTTTTTTCTTTTGTTTTTTTGTGGCTTTGTTAATTCCCAAACGGTAATTACGGGGTCTGTTGTAGATGATAACAATCAACCCATTCCTGGTGCAAATGTTATTGTAGTAGGAACCTCAACAGGTACCGTTACGGATTTTGATGGAAATTTTACATTAACTTTTAGTCAAGCCCCGCCTTTTAGCGTTCGAGCCAGTAGCGTTGGTTTTGAAACAATGACCATACAAGTGACTTCTAATAATCAAAAGTTAAACTTCGTTCTTAAAGAAGGAACTTCATTGGATGAAGTAGTTATTTCTGCTTCAAGAACGCCAGAGCGTATTTTTGAATCGCCAGTTACAGTAGAGCGTTTAGGACTTCAAGAAATTAAAAACACGGCTTCCGCCGATTTTTATGATAGCTTGGAAAACCTGAAAGGGGTCGATATAAACACAAACAGTTTAACTTTCAAGTCTATTAATACGCGTGGTTTCGCAACATTTGCTAATAACCGTTTTATGCAATTGGTTGACGGTATGGATAACTCCTCACCAGCGTTAAATTTTCCTTTAGGAAACTTAGTTGGAATGACTGAAACGGATATTTTAAGTGTTGAATTGCTGCCAGGTGCGTCGTCTGCGCTGTATGGTGCCAATGCCTTTAATGGTATTTTGTTTATGCGAAGCAAGAATCCTTTTGATTATCAAGGTATTAGTACATCCTTAAAAAGAGGTATCACTTCGCAAAAAGCAGCGGGAGACAATCCATATACCGATGTAAGTTTCCGTGCTGCACATAAGTTTAGCAACAAATTTGCAGGTAAAATTAATTTTGGATACCTAAAGGGAACCGATTGGACTGCAACTAGCGAAGTAGATAACGACATGGTTGGTGGCTCTAGAGAAACAAATATAAATTACAATGGTGTAAATGTATATGGCGATGAAGTTTCAACAAATATAAATGGTGTTGCCATAACTTTAGAAGGTCTAGGGATTTTACCCACCGGTGCGAGTGCGCTTGTGCCTTCGGTTAATGTTAGTAGAACAGGTTATAATGAACGCGACTTAACAGACTATAATGCAGAAAGCGTTAAAGCCGACTGGGGATTGTATTATAGACCTTGGGAAAATGATTTTGAAATATCTTATGTAGGCAAAGTCGGTACAGGGTCAACGATATATCAAGGAACCAATAGATACAGTATTAATGGGTTTTTTCAACAACAACATAAACTAGAACTTAAGAATGACAATTTCTTTTTAAGAGGTTACGTGGTTAGTGACAAAGCTGGTGATTCCTACGACATGGTGTTCACAGGTATCAATATTAATAGGGCATGGAAAGACGATCCAACGTGGTTTGGGCAATATGCAGGAACTTATGTGCAAGCTACCCTTGGCGGTGCAACCGATGCCCAAGCACATGCCGCGGCTAGAGCCGTTGCCGAAACAGGGCGTTTTTTGCCTGGTTCTGATGATTTTATAGCTGCTTTCAATAAAAGCATTAGTGATCCAGACTTATCTACGGGATCAAAGTTTCAAGACGCCTCTAAATATTATCATGCCGACGGAAATTATAATTTTAGCCATTTGATAGATGTTGCCGATATTCAAGTGGGTGGTTCTTACAGACAATATAGCTTGAATTCTTCTGGAACTATTTATACCGATAAAGATGGTCCTATTGATTATTCCGAGTTTGGTGTATACACTCAAATCCAAAAAGATTTAGAGCTAACCGAAGCTTTAGAATTAAAGCTAACAGGTTCCATACGATACGATAAATCGGAATTTTTTGATGGCTTCTTTTCTCCAAGAATTTCTGCAGGTTTGACGGTTAATAAAAATCATAATATAAGGGCTTCTGTGCAAACAGGCTTTAGAAATCCAACCACTCAAGATTTATTTATTGGGTTAGATGCGGGTAGAGCCATATTAGTTGGAGCAGCGCCTAGTAATTTAGATCGCTATGTTAGGACTTTTAATGTTAGTGGTGGCGGCCAACTTTTAGGACAACCAGCTACCATTACACAAACCGGTCGGGTGGCTTATGAAAACTCATATACAAGAAATGCTTTGGAAACACTTCAAGCAACTGGAAATCCCGCTGTTTTAGCAGACCCCGATGCCATTGCAAACCCAAGTTTGGTAAAACCAGAACAAGTGTCCTCGGCAGAAGTGGGTTACAGAGGAAAGTTAAACAAAGTAATTATAGATTTTAGTGCTTATTATAATAAATATAAAGATTTTATTTCTCAAGAAGTTGTGGTAGCACCTTATTATGGTAGCGTTGGAGATAACACCTTATCGGTTGCTGCAATAGCAAATGGGGACTACCAAGTATATAGCACATATACTAACTCACCTGCAGATGTAAACTCATACGGCGCTTCCATTGGATTGTCAACTAAAGTATTTGGGGATTTTGATTTAAGCGGCAGTTATACCTATGCTAAATTAGATTTTGATCAAGCGAAATACCCGGATTTTACAACAAACTTTAATACGCCCGAGCATAAATTTAAGGCCTCTTTTGGCAATACGGAATTGTTTAAAAACTTCGGCTTTAATGTATCTTATAGATTTAGTGACGATTATTTTTGGGAAGCAACATTTGGCAATGGTGTTGTGCCAGAATTCCATGTAGTTGATGCCCAAATTAACTTATTAGTGCCTAGTATGAAATCCATATTCAAAGCAGGTGCTACAAACCTAACAGGAAAAGAATACTATACCGCATATGGAACAGGCTATATAGGTTCTATGTATTATGTTTCTTGGACAATTAACAACTTATAAAATGAAAACTAAAATAATGAATACAAAATATATATGGCTGTTAATAATCCTATTAGGGTTTACAGCATGTAACGATATTGAAGATGTTAGCAGGCTTGAAGAAGAAGTTGAATTACCTGAGTTAACTGCTGGTTCTGCCGATTTTTCAAACTATGTCGCCATAGGAGCATCGTTTACTTCTGGTTTTACCGATAATGCTTTATTTAAAGCTGCCCAAGAAAATTCATTTCCAAATATATTATCCCAACAATTTGAAAAAGTTGGAGGTGGCACTTTTACACAACCCTTAACAAGTGATAATTATGGTGGTTTAGCAGCAGCAGGTTCGAGATTACCTGGTTTTGACCCAAGATTGGTTTTTGGAGGTGCTGGACCAGTTCCTTTGGAATCTGTAATAGGTCCTGTAACCGTGAGCACAGATATTGCTATAAATAAACCAACAGGTCCTTTTAACAATATGGGCGTTCCTGGTGCTAAAAGTTATCATTTACTGTTTGACGGTTATGGTAATATTGCAAATTTAGCAACTAAAACCGCTAATCCTTACTTTGTAAGAATGGCATCAAGCGCAACAGCTACTGTTTTAGGAGATGCTATGGCACAAAGCCCCACATTTTTTACATTATCAGAAATTGGAGGAAATGATGTTTTAGGGTATGCAATTTCTGGTGGTGATGGTTCAAATACAATAACACCAAGTGCAGGAAATGTTGGTGTAGGCTTTGATGCTACTTTTGGTTATTTAGTTACCACCTTAACGTCAGGTGGCGCAAAAGGCGTAGTAACCAATGTTCCTTATGTAAAAGACCTACCTCATTTTACAACCGTTCCTTATAAGCCTTTAAGTCCAACGAACCCAGCTTTTGGTCCACAAATAGCTACTCTGAATGGTATTTTTGGTCAATTAAATCAGGTGTTTGCTTTTCTTGGAGTTCCAGAACGTTCCATTATTTTTTCTACAACAGCTGCTAGTCCCGTTGTTATAAAGGACGAAAATTTAACAAATTTATCTGCTCAGATTACGGCTGTATTAAATGCAAGTCCAACATTTCCAGCATTTGTACAATCATTTGGTTTACCTGCTCAAGCAGCTCCAAATGTTGCTGCTTTATTTGGACTAACTTACGGACAAGCAAGACAAGCTAAAGAGACAGATTTACTAGTACTTCCAAGTAGTTCGGTAATTGGAACTGTTAATATGGACTCGGTTGCTTTTTTAATGTCCCAAGGTTTACCACAAACTTTAGCAGGTCAATTTTCTGCAGAAGGCATAACACTTCCTTTAGCTGACAAATGGGTTTTGACCCCAGAAGAGCAGCAAGAAATTAAAGATGCGACTGATGCCTATAATGCCACAATTGCATCGGTTGCAAACTCAAACCCTAATGTTGCTTTAGTAGATTTAAATAACATTCTTCAAGAAGCAACAGCCAACGGAGTTGTTTTTGATAATTATACTATGAGAACAAAACTAGTTACAGGCGGAGCAATAGGTTTAGATGGTATACATTTAACAGCAAGAGGCTACGCTTATTTAGCTAATAAATTTCTAGAAAAAATAGATGAAGCTTTTGGTTCGAACTTTATCGCATCAGGGAATGTTGCGAAAGCAGGAGACTATCCAACAAATTATTCTCCAACCTTAAATTAATTTTAAAGAACACCATAAAACGCCTTGAATTTCAAGGCGTTTTTTTATTGTAAAAAAGCTTAAAAAACAACTTTCAATTTAAATTAAAAAAATTATCTTTGCACGCGGAAACTAAAAGTGTTTTCATTCAATTAAAACGCATAATATTAAACATATAAGCAATGTCTAAAGTTACAGGTAAGGTTGCACAGATAGTAGGTCCAGTTATCGATGTTGAATTCGGTGCTGGTTCTGAACTTCCAAAAATTTATGATTCATTAGAAATTAAAAGACCTGACGGTTCTTTATTAGTATTAGAAGTGCAATCTCACATTGGTGAAGATACAGTACGTACTATTGCTATGGACTCATCAGACGGTTTAAGCAGAGGTACTGAAGTTATTGCAACTGGAGCGCCTATACAAATGCCTATTGGCGATGATGTTTACGGACGTTTGTTTAATGTAATTGGAGATGCTATCGATGGTCTTGGAGATTTACCTAAAGCTGGAAATGCTGGGTTGCCAATTCACCGTCAAGCACCTAAATTTGAAGATTTATCAACTTCTACCGAAGTTTTATTTACGGGTATTAAAGTAATCGACTTAATTGAGCCTTATGCAAAAGGAGGTAAAATTGGTTTATTTGGTGGTGCTGGTGTAGGTAAAACAGTACTGATTCAAGAGTTGATTAACAATATTGCAAAAGGACATGGTGGATTATCAGTATTTGCTGGTGTAGGAGAAAGAACTCGTGAAGGAAATGACCTTTTAAGAGAGATGTTAGAGTCTGGAATTATTCGCTATGGTGATGATTTCATGCATTCTATGGAAGAAGGCGGATGGGATTTATCTAAAGTTGATAAATCTAAAATGAAAGAATCTAAAGCGACTTTCGTATTTGGTCAAATGAACGAGCCACCTGGAGCACGTGCACGTGTTGCCTTATCTGGTTTAACAATTGCAGAATATTTCCGTGATGGTGCTGGTGAAGGACAAGGTAAAGACGTACTTTTCTTCGTAGATAACATTTTCCGTTTTACACAAGCGGGTTCTGAGGTATCTGCATTATTAGGCCGTATGCCATCTGCAGTAGGTTACCAACCAACTTTAGCAACCGAGATGGGAGCTATGCAAGAGCGTATTACTTCAACAAAAAGAGGTTCTATTACATCGGTACAAGCGGTTTACGTACCTGCGGATGATTTAACGGATCCTGCGCCTGCAACAACGTTTGCCCACTTAGATGCTACGACTGTATTATCACGTAAAATTGCTGAGTTAGGTATTTATCCTGCGGTAGACCCGTTAGATTCTACTTCTAGAATTTTAACTGCCGATATTTTAGGTAAAGATCATTATGCTTGTGCACAACGTGTGAAAGAGTTGTTACAACGCTACAAAGAATTACAAGATATTATTGCTATTCTTGGTATGGAAGAGCTTTCTGAGGATGATAAATTAGCTGTAGGACGTGCAAGACGTGTGCAACGTTTCTTATCCCAACCTTTTCACGTAGCAGAACAATTTACAGGCATCCCAGGTGTTTTAGTAGACATTAAAGAAACCATTAAAGGATTTAACATGATTATGGATGGTGAATTAGATCACTTACCAGAAGCTGCGTTTAACCTTAAAGGTACTATTGAAGAAGCTATTGAGTCTGGAGAGAAAATGCTAGCTGAGGCGTAAGCCGAAGCTAATGCTGAACTTGTTTCAGTATCCCTTAAATTGAAACTCGAATAAACATTAAAAGACCCTGAAATAAATTCAGGGTATTTAAACAAGTTTAAATATGTATTTAGAAATTGTATCACCAGAAGCTACTTTGTTCAGTTCAGAAGTTGATTCTGTAACGCTTCCTGGTCTTAATGGTGAATTCCAAATATTAAAAGATCACGCATCTATTGTGTCTCTTTTAAAAGAAGGTACTATTAAAATCAATACTCATACACAAAATTTGGTTTTGGATGCGTTACACTCTGAAGTTGTTCCTCGTAAAGACGACCCTAAAGTTTTAACGCTAAAAATCAATTCCGGTACTATTGAAATGAAAGATAATAAAGTAATTGTTTTAGTAGACTAAACATTATCTTATTACTCATATAATATGAAACCGCTTCAACTGAAGCGGTTTTTTTATATGAACCCATCTTGACTTTTTGTTTTTAACCGAAAATGAGATAAAATTTGTATAGATGAGGCGCTTTTTGAAAGGCATAGCAGAGCTAAGTATAAATAAATAAACGAAATATAGACGAATTTTAGCCATTCCTGCCTGCCGGCAGGCAGGTTTTAGGAAATAGAAAAAGTCAAGATGAGTTCTATTTTAAATTGCTACATTTGTTATTATAAATTTTAAATCATTTAATTCATGTCTGATGTTGTATTAAAACTCCATTCTTATTGGGCTTATCTAGTGCTTTTAATTTTAATTATTGCGGTTGTAAATGCATTAATAAAAGTATTAGGGGACAAAGAATACGAAGCTAAAGATTTTAGAATATCGTTATTCACTTTAATAGTATCGCATATTCAATTGCTAATCGGGTTGATATTATATTTTGTGTCTCCTAAATTCGAATTATGGAGTCAATTAGGTGCTGAGGTTATGAAGAATCCACTTGCAAGATTGTATTTGGTAGAACATCCGTTAGTGAATATTATAGCTGTTGCTTTAATTACAATAGGCTATTCAAAACATAAAAAGAAGTTAACTTCAAAAGCAAAATTAAAACCAATAGCTATTTTTTATAGTATTGCTTTAATATTATTTTTATCAAGAATTCCTTGGAGTGTTTGGTTAGCTTAGAAACAAAAAGAGGCTAAAAAGTCCTTTAAATTTAATTTGTCAGGTTGAGCTTGTCGAAACCGATATTGATTAACAGTAAGTTAAAATATTTTGATAAGCTCCGATATGACATAGAATTAGACTTTTTAGCCTCTTTTTGTTTTATATATTAGTAAAACTAATTGCCTACTTCCTTTATAATATAAACATACACGGGAAAGTGGTCGCTAAACCCATCGGTAAAACCACCATTAGAAAAGCTGCGTTTTGGATAGCCTTTGTAAGTGCCCGATTTGTCAATTAAATAGTTTTTATTGTAAATACCAGCTTTGTAAAACTGGAATGACGAATAATTTTTTTCAAGTAAAGGTTTGGTAACCATTATTTGGTCAAATAAACTCCAAGCATCTCTAAAAGCGGTAGTGCCTAAACCATTTTTAAAGTAATTTTCATAAGGGTTATAAATGCCTTTAAAAACTACTTTTTCTTTGTTCTTCTGGGTTTTTAAAACATCTTTAACACTTTTGTTTATAGGGTCGTCATTCAAATCGCCCATAACAAAAATCTTAGCGTAAGGGTCTATTACTTGCAGCGAATCGACTAAATGTTTGGTTAGTTTGGCAGCCGCTATACGTTTGGGTCTGCTTTTTGCTTCACCACCGCTTCTTGAGGGCCAGTGGTTTACTATGAGATGAATTAAATCGCCTTCCAGTTCGCCACTAACCAGCAATTGGTCTCTAGTATATTTACGTTTTCTGGTTTGGCCATCAAATATCTTTAATTCATGGCTGCTTGTAGAAATAGGGGTGAAAAGTTTTTTTTGGTATAACAGTGCCACATCTATACCTCTAACATCGGGCGAGTGGTAGTGTACAATGCCATAATCTTTACTTCTTAATAAAGTGTCATTAACAACATCTTCTAAAACCTGTCTGTTTTCAACCTCACAAACCCCAATAACGGCGGGCGAGTTGTTGGTGTCTTCTTTACCAATATCGGCTAAAACACGAGCCATATTTTTTACTTTCTTTTTATAGACCTCTTCTCTGTTCGTGTTTAGTTCCATGATTGGACTCGCTTCATCAAACTTGGTAGGATCATCTACAGGATCGAATAGGTTTTCTAAATTATAGAAGGCAATTGTATGTATTTTATAAATCTTTTTTCCTTGTGCGTTAGCTTGTACTATGAAGAATAAAATGAAGGTTAAAAAATAGAGTTTGATTTTTCTCATGAGTAAAATATTATGTTAGTATTATTTTAATTACAAAGTATAAACTAAAAGTAAACATTAATTATATAAATTAGATTAATATAATAATATTATTTAACTTACAATTTTTAATTTCAGTATGAAATTGCTTAAAATAAAAAGTTTGCTTGCAAATAGTTTTAAAATAGAGCAATCTCACATAATCTAAAACAATAGATGTTTACGTATGAAAAAAAGGTTATTTATTTCTTTATTCGGAATGTTTTCAATTTTCACGGGTTTTGCACAACAAACCATTGTAAAAGGCAGTGTAAAAGATGCGGTGTCTTTTGAACCAATCCCAAATGTTTCTGTCACTATTGAAGAAACAAATCAAACAACACAAACAGATGCTAAAGGGGTCTTTGCGTTTTCTGCAAATGTGCCTTTGGGTGAGCAGGTTTTAAGAATTTCTAAAGCAGGTTATATTACCAAGCGGTATCCTATAGTTGTAAATGAAGCCAGAATTGTAAACATTACCGATATGACTTTAGAATTTGATATTGCAAGTTCTCAAGACTTATTTACCATTACTCTTTCCGATGATGAATTGAATGATGATACCAGTGGCTCAGATAATATTTCTGGGTTATTATCATCATCCTTAGATGTGTTTCAGCGTACTGCAGCTTTCGAGTTTAGCGCGTCGTTTTTTAGAATGCGAGGGTTGGATTCTGAAAACGGTTCCGTACTGATTAATGGCATTGAAATGAACAAGGTGTATGATGGTAGACCACAATGGAGTAACTGGGGCGGATTAAACGATATGCTAAGAAACCAAGAGTTGACTTCAGGTTTAACTCCATCGGCGTATAATTTTGGAGGTATTTTAGGAACCACCAATATGAATACTAGAGCCTCCAATTATCGAGAAGGTGGCCAAATAACCTATTCATCTTCCAATAGAAGTTATACCAATAGAGCGATGGCAAGTTATGCAACTGGTTTGATGAAAAATGGTTGGTCTATGGCCATGATGGCATCGAGACGTTGGGGTAACGAAGGCTATCAAGATGCCACATTTTATGATGCCAATTCATTTTTTGTCTCTATAGAGAAGCAATTTGGAGATAAGCATAGTTTAAATATCACATCTATTTATGCACCAAACAGACGTGGAAAATCGTCACCAAATACTCAGGAAGTGTACGATTTAAAAGGTATAAAATATAATGATTATTGGGGTTGGCAAAATGGAGAAAAGCGCAATTCGCGTATAAAAAAAGTAGAAGAGCCTATTTTAATGCTAAACCATTATTGGAACCTTTCTAAAAAATTGACGTTAAATACCAACGTTGGTTATCAATTTGGGCGGGTTGGTAATAGTAGGTTGGATTATGCAGGAGGCACTAATCCAAGTCCAACGTATTATCAAAAATTACCAAGTTATTTTTTATCAGATCCCGATGGGCCTGATACAGCAGGAGCCTATGAAGCAGAACAGGAATTTTTAAATAACGGACAAATAGATTGGAACAGAATTTACGACGCCAACCTTACCAACAATGTTGCAGGCACAACAGCTGCTTATGTATTGTATGAGGATAGGAGTGACGATAAACTACTTACATTAAATTCAATTTTGAATTCAGAAATCAATCAAAATATTATAGTAAACGCTTCTGTGAACTATAAAAAATTGACATCTGAAAATTTTGGGGAAATTTTGGACTTACTAGGTTCAAACACCGGTGTTTTAAATGTAGATTCTTTTGATAACTATCAATACGATTCCCAAAATCCAGATAGAGTTGTAGGTGAAGGTGATACCTATAGATACAACTACAATTTATTTGCCGATGTTATTTCAGGTTATGCACAAGCACAATTTAAATATAATAAAATTGATTTTTATCTTTCAGGTAGTGCAACAAACACAAGCTATCAAAGAGAAGGTTTATGGGAGCATAGTAGGTTTCCGGGAGAGTTGTCTCATGGTAAAGGCGAAGCGTTGACTTTTAATGGTTTTGGTACTAAAGCAGGATTTACCTATAAAATAACGGGGAAACATCTAGTAGATGTGAATAGTGGGTACATTACCAAAGCGCCATCATTACGTAATACCTATTCAAACTCAAGAGAAAACCATAATATAGTTAGAGACTTGGAAGAGGAAAAAGTAACGGCTATGGATGCCAGTTATATTTTCCGTTCACCCATAGTAAAAGCAAAATTAACGGCATACTATTCTAGAATTGAAGATGCTAACGAAGTTGGTTTTTATTTCGCTGATGGTTTAAGTGGAGAAGCTATAGAAGATAACGATACTTCAGCTTTTGTTCAAGAAGTGTTGCAAGGAATTGATAAAAAGAATATAGGTGCAGAACTAGGTATTGAAGCACAGATAACACCAACTATTAAACTAAAAGGAGCAGCTTCTGTGGGTCAATTTACATATGATAATAATCCAGAGCTGTATTTAACGTCTGCTAATTTTACTTCACCAAGTGGCTCCATATCTTATGGGGAAGCTAATTTGAAAGATTATAAAGTTGCTGGAGGACCACAACGAGCCTATTCCATTGGGTTTGAATACAGAGATCCAGAATACTGGTGGTTTGGTGCAACAGCAAATTTTTTCACAAATACATATGCAGATATTAATACCTTAACAAGAACTGAGAATTTTTATTTAGATGCTGATGGTTTGCCATTTAACGATTATGATGAAGATGTAGCGAGAGCACTTCTGAAACAAGAAAAATTTGATGATTATATGGTGATAAACCTTGTTGGAGGTAAATCTTGGAAAATTGGCGGCAAGTATGTAGGCTTTTTTGCAAGCATAGGAAACCTTTTAGATAAAGAGTATAAAACAGGAGGTTTTGAACAAGGAAGAAATGCTAATTACCGTGAATTAAGAGATGATAATGCAAATCCTGCCCGCATATTCGGAAACAAATATTGGTACGCCCGTGGTGCCAATTACTTCGTTAACTTTTACCTAAGATTTTAAAAACACACACTATGAAATAGCTACAAAAAAGAAGTTTGTTTACAAATACCCATGAAAATAAAGCGATACCAAATTCTGAATTATGAATTCAGAATTCAGAATAAACAAATAAACGAATAATATTAAAGACTATGAGAACAAATAAAAATATAATGTTAATACTGGCTGTAGTGGCTGGTTTTGCTATCACCTCATGTGTACAGGATGATAGTTTTACAGTGCCTAAAAGCTTAGGAAATGATGAAAATGAAGGGCTAACAAAGTTATTGGATAAAATAGAAAATGGTCAAGTTCAATTGCAAACCATTGCAGAAGTAAAAAGTAATTTTGTTCCGTATGAAGCAACTCAAATAATTTCTGAAATTGCAGTAAAAGGTTATGTATCTTCAAGTGATGAAACAGGGAATTTTTATAAAGAATTCTTTATTCAAGACAACCCAACAAATCCTACTTCTGCGCTTAAGATTATTTTGAATCAGGGAGACACTTACAATCAATTCAATATAGGTAGAGAGGTTTATATCTATTTAAAAGATTTGTATATAGGCGAAACTAATACAGGTGATGATGTAATAACTATTGGAGGTAAGTTTGATACGTCCGATAACGATATTTTAGCAATGACTACGAACCAAATACCAGATCACTTATTTAGATCTGCAACAACAGAAACACTTGTTCCTAAGGAATTAAATGTATCACAAATTACAGAAGCCCATATTGGTATGTTTGTAAAATTATTAGATGTACAATTCCCAATAGGTTTAGCAGGTCAGCCATATGTAGACCCCACCGATGATTTCGATTCTCAACGACCCATTGAAAGTTGTGGAGATTCCGCATCGTTTATTTTAGAATCTAGTTCATTTGCTTCTTTTAAGAATAGTATTTTGCCAACCAATGGAAAAGGCACTATATCTGGAATTATTAATAAAACGTATAATGGTTACAATTTAGTAATAAACTTAAATTCTACAGATGATGTGGTTATGGATGGTAACCGTTGCGACCCATAATTTGAAGATTCTTTCTCAACTGGAAACCTTGATAATAACACCTCATTATAAAAAAAGACTGTTTTTGGCGGTCTTTTTTTTGTTAACTGTTTTTTGTTTTCGAAAGATATAGAGATAATGAGTACATTTATCGACTTGTCATTGAACTCATCTTGTAATCTAGCCTTTCGAATTGAAAAGCGGTTGATCGAAAAACAAGAATAAAACGCAACCCAACAAAAAACCTAACCAAAAATGAACACTTTCGATACCCTATTCTACAGCATATTTACCTTTTTCAAACCCAAATACAAACAAAAATCCAATAGTATTGCTATTGCTTATGTCTCGATATTGCAATGTGCATTATTATTGCTTTTGGGTGTTTTCTTTGCGAAATTTTTTAATCAAATGAATGTGGCTACCATGAGCAAAGAGAAAGCATGGACGCTGTTTGTTTTGGTTTCAGGATTTGTGTTTTTTAAAAACTGGATGCAGTACACAGGTAAAAGGCGCATGATGATACATGCAAAAATGAACAAAAAAATAAAACCACAACATAATATTTGGTTGCTTTTATTGTTACCAGTTGGTGTTTTAGTACTAGTTCTTATTCTTTTTCAAGCAACTTAATCACTTCTTAAAAATAACATATACAGGAAAATGGTCGCTATAACCACCCATGTATTTTTTACCAACATAGGTTCTAAAAGGGGTGCCCTTAAAACTGCCACTGAAAAGTTTTAGAAAATCGTCATCAAAAATATTGGCCATTTCAAATTCAAACGTGTCGGGGGTATTTTCAAAAAAATTAGTAGAAAATATAATCTGATCAAATAAGTTCCATTGCCGACAGTGGTATGTGGTACCCCTACTAAAAGAACGTAGAGTTTCCATAGGGTTGTACAAATTAGAAGTTTTAATCAATTGCTTCATACTATTGCTAGAGGGGTCGTCATTAAAATCACCCATAACAATAATTTTAGCATCGGGATTTTCCAAACGTAAATTGGCAATTATTTCGGATACTTTATGTGATGAAGCCATGCGTTTAGGTTCGGTTTCTTTTTCTCCCTCGCGTCTAGACGACCAATGGTTTACTATAACATGCATAAATTCACCATCCAAAAATCCGGAGACTAATAAAATATCCCTGGTATAGTCTGGTATTCCGAGTTGATCAATGAGATGGATTCTAAAAACTTCAGAATGGGTGACTTTAAAAGCAGTCGTATCATATATCAAAGCCACATCAATGCCACGTTCATCTAAAGAATCGTAATGCACATAATTGTAATGACAGTCTTCTAAATGTTTATAGTTTATCAAATCTTGAATGGCTTTGGCGTTTTCAACCTCTGCCAATCCAACAATAGCAGGGTGTTTTCCAGTCTCTTTTTTTCCAATGTTTGAAATGGCAAAACTTAATTTTCGAAGCTTGTTTTCATAACGTTTATAGGTCCATCTTTTTACGGAAATTGGTAAAAAATCGTTGTCACCAGTTCGAGAATCGTCATAAAAATCGAATAAGTTTTCAACGTTGTAAAATGCCACAGTTTGTAAATCGTGACGTACTAAAATGTATTCAGAATCGTCAATCATAAGTTTAAATAATTGCTAAAAATATAAAAATTAAAGTGGATGCAATTACGTAACTTTGTACATTACGTTTATTTTATGTTAGAAAAGAAAGATATTACTTTAGAAAAAGCCGTTTTAATAGGTGTTATAACTAAAGAACAAGACGAAGTTAAATCTCGAGAATATTTAGATGAGTTGGAGTTTTTAACCTTTACCGCTGGCGGTGAGGTAGTGAAACGCTTTACCCAAAAAATGGAAAGACCAGATCCAAGAACTTTTATTGGAACAGGTAAAATAGAAGATGTTCGTAAATATATTGAAGAACATGAAGTGGGTACTGCTATATTTGATGATGAGTTATCGTCAGCACAAGAACGCAACATAAGCAAAATCCTCAATTGTAAAGTATTAGACAGAACCAATTTAATCCTCGATATTTTTGCGCAACGTGCCCAAACCAGTTATGCCAGAACGCAAGTAGAACTAGCGCAGTGTGAATATTTGCTACCTCGATTACGAGGTATGTGGACGCATCTTGAACGTCAAAAAGGGGGTATTGGAATGCGTGGTCCTGGTGAAACCGAAATTGAAACGGATAGACGTATTGTACGTGATAAAATAGCCTTACTTAAAGAAAAATTAAAAACTATCGATAGGCAAATGTCGGTACAACGCGGTAACCGTGGTGCCATGGTTCGCGTCGCATTGGTAGGTTATACGAATGTTGGAAAATCGACGTTAATGAATGTAATAAGCAAAAGTGATGTGTTTGCCGAAAACAAACTATTTGCAACGTTAGATACTACCGTTAGAAAAGTGGTCATTCAAAATTTACCGTTTTTGCTAAGCGATACGGTTGGGTTTATTAGAAAACTGCCCACACAGTTGGTAGAAAGTTTTAAAGGAACACTTGATGAGGTTAGGGAAGCCGATTTGCTGCTGCATGTGGTAGACATTTCGCATCCTAATTTTGAAGAGCATATTGAATCTGTAAATAAAATTTTAGGTGAAATAAAAAGTTCCGATAAGCCAACCATCATGGTGTTCAATAAAATTGATGCCTATAAAGCAGAGCCTTTAGATTCGGATGATTTAGAAACCGAGCGTACCAAAAAGCATTATTCACTAAACGAATGGAAAAGTACGTGGATGAGTAAAGTAGGCAACAATGCCTTGTTTATTTCGGCAATAAATAAAGAAAATATTGAAGATTTTAAAAAACGTGTTTATGATGAGGTTCGCGAAATTCATATTACACGTTTTCCTTATAATAAATTTTTGTACCCCGACTACGACGACACTTTGTAGTATGAAATAAAACTATGGACTTGAAGTCCATAGTTTTGGTTGCAGACTGAATCTGCAAGGTTAGTTTGCGAAATTAATCGGTGAAATTTCACCGCAGATTCGCAAATTTTTAACATTTTAGGTAATCTGCGAATTTGCGGTAAAAATTTTTAGAACCTAAAAGGGAAATGCACTTTAGTGCATAGTTTTAACTATTTCTGTGACCAATAAAAAGTAAATCACTAAATGAATTGGATTTTATCATTATTTAAAAAAAGATGGTTTAAGTGGTTGTTTTTTGGCGGTGCTTCCATTGTTGCTTTTTTCGTCATTGTATACATAAGCATACTATTGGGTTTTTTTGGGAAATTGCCTACCAAAGAAGATTTAAGCTCTATAAAACAAGCTGAGGCAACACAAGTATTGGATAATGAAGGGCAGCTTATAGGGAAATATTATATTTATGACAGGCAACCGTTAAAATTTGAAGACTTACCCAAACACCTTATTGATGCCTTAATAGCTACGGAAGATACCCGATTTTACGAGCATGATGGGGTTGATAATGTAAGTTTAATACGTGTATTTTTTAAAAGTATTATTTTGCAGAATAAATCGGCAGGAGGCGGCAGTACGATCACACTCCAACTTGCTAAAAATCTTTTTGGAAGGAAAGATTATGCCATGTTTAGCATGCTAATCAATAAGTTTAGAGAATCAATTATTGCTAAACGGATTGAAGACATTTATTCAAAAAAAGATATTTTAACGCTATATCTTAACACCGTACCGTTTCCAGACAATACATATGGTATTGAAAGTGCATCGCTCAAATTTTTTAATAAGCCAGCGTCGGCATTAACACATTCTGAAGCATCAACACTTGTTGGAACATTAAAGGCAACCAGCTATTACAATCCAAGACTTCATTTAGAGCGCTGTCAATCACGACGAAATGTGGTATTTCGACAAATGCATAAATATGGGTATATGTCTCAAGATTCCGTTGATTTGCTTTCTAACCAAAATATAGAGCTGCAGTATAAATCATTTAATCATGATGTGGGATTGGCACCTTATTTTAGGGCTGAAGTGAAAAAGGAATTAGCAGCCATATTGGATACACTTAAAAAACCAAACGGTGAAGCTTACGATTTGTATAGAGATGGTTTAGTAGTCCATACTACTTTAGATGCTACCATGCAGGGACTTGCCGAAGCATCCATGAAAGAACACCTCACCGATTTGCAGCGTACCCATGAAGTTTCTTTTGGAAAAACAGCACCTTGGAATAATAAAGCTATTGTTCTTGCTTCCATAAAAAAGCTTCCCATTTATAAATCATATAAAGCTTCAGGATTGTCGGAAAAGCAAATAATGGATTCGCTTTCGGTAAAACGTAAAACGGAATTATTTAACTGGACAGGGGATACGATACAAAATGTTTCTATGATTGATAGCTTAAAGCATTATTTAAAATTTTTAAATACGGGTATGTTGGCTATAGAACCGAGTACAGGAGCCATAAGAACCTATATAGGAGGCATTGACTACCGCTTTTTTAAATACGATCATGTATCACAAAGCGAACGACAAGTAGGTTCTACATTTAAACCCTTTGTATATACGGCGGCTATCGAAAATGGCATGAAACCATGTACGTATTTTTCGTTAGCAGAAGTTACCTATACCGATTTTGATAACTGGACGCCCACTAATTCTGGTGGTGTGACTGAAGACCCGCATCTCAATTATAATCTTGAAATGGCTTTAAGTAACTCGGTTAATACCATTGCTGTAAAAGTTTTAAATGAAGTAGGGATAGTCAAGGTTATAGAACAAGCAAATAAAATGGGCATTAGTAAAGAATTGCCCGAACAACCATCGTTAGCATTAGGTGTTGCCGAAATAAATTTAAAAGAACTTACAGGAGCTTATGCAAGTTATGTGAATGCAAGCAGAAGTGTAAAACCCTACGCTATTACTAAGATTGAAGATAAAAATGGCAACCTTATTGCTTCTTTTAAGCCTGAAATAAGCAAAGAACAAGCTTATAACGATTACACAAGACAGGTACTGCTGCAAATGATGCAATCTACTATAAATACAGGAACTGCAAGCAGATTGCGAACAACCTATAACCTTAAAAATGACATTGCAGGAAAAACAGGGACCACACAAGATAATAAAGATGGGTGGTTTGTTGGTATAACGCCCAAATTGGTTACTGTAACTTGGGTAGGCAACGATAACCATAGTATTGGGTTTAAAACGACAGGTATTGGGCAAGGTGCCAATTCGGCATTACCAATTTTTGCTAAATTTTACCAGAAATTGAATGCAGACGCTCAGTTTAACGCCATTACTAATAGTAATTTTGAAACGCCTTCACAAGAAGTAATAGATGATTTAAACTGTGATTCTGAAAAAAGAGATGGATTTCTTAAAAGAATTTTTGGCAGTAAAAAGAAAGCGCGAAGATTTGAAAAGAAATAGAAGGTTACAGTTTATGTAAAAAAAGAGACTGTATTCTAAAAAGTCTAGTTCATATTGAACTTGTCGAAATGTTTTAACTTACTGGTAATCAATATCGGTTT
>LLBY010006588.1_pt10 | contig 22672 bp, 25 predicted proteins | sample 1489401 | NCBI WGS metagenome assembly LLBY01 (sample SAMN04092656, study PRJNA295927) | soil metagenome | biome: Soil prokaryotic community; feature: Bulk soil; isolation source: soil from tomato rhizosphere | host: tomato cultivar Hawaii 7996 | place: South Korea | collected 2011-11-01 | reverse complement strand
GGTTCGTGTGGCCAATTGGAAGTATAGGTATAATCTTTATGCGGTCTGTTGGTGCTTGCAGCCCAAGATGTCCAGAACAAAAAGGCGTTTAGCTGTTCTAATTTTTCAGGATTTACCAGTGCCCCTTTGGGAATGGCGTATTCTTCTTTGCCTTCAGAAAAAATAGATGAATAATGCTTAATATTTTCTTTGATGGCAGCCAATCTACTTTCTGATATGGTGATTGACTTATCAGCCTCATTAAACGTATTGGTTTTTATGTCTTTAATTAAACGTGCTTTTAACGCTGCTTTTTTTTCTACATCTAGTGTATCGTAATTAGTATTATAATCATTTTGAGCCCATGCTTCAAGCATGAAGGTAGCTTCTTTATGAATCCAATCGGCTGTCCAATCAGGAGCCACATAACTACCATGCCCCCAAATAGAACCGACTTCCATGCCTCCAATAGATTCCCAAACGTTTTGCCCTATTTGAATATCTTCTTTGGTATAAAGTATCTCTTTTGTTTCTTTTACAATAACGGTTTCTGGTATGGGAGGTTGTGTTTGGTATACCTCTGTTCCTATCCAGATTAGTGTTATAAAGGATAATACTACAACACTAATAAATGTAATCCATATTTTTTTCATTGTCATTAATTTTTGTTTAAACGATAAACTTGTTATTTGCTGCTTTTAATTAATATTTTTTTTAATCGTTGTTTAATCATTTTGATTTAAGTGCTTTCTTCGGTCATAATTTCAAAAGTTAGTTTATTATTCTCGGTGATATATTCAGTTTAATCATTTAAAAAGGACAAAAATGTCTTTATTTTATCCGTATGTCATCCTTAAATCGCTTTTTGTCATTTTAAATCAAGCGCAAAATTAGCGTTAAATTTAATATCGGACAAATTTATCCTATTTTAAATTAAATTTATTTTTAAATAAGTGAAATAGTATCATCTAAACAACTCAACAACAAACAACTAAACGGTTAAACAACTCAACGACTCAACAAATAAACAAATAAACATTTCTCACCCTCCAATAGTAATCATACTCCTGTTGTTGTTATGCCGTTTAGGTTCTTGAAGTTTCTCTAAGGTATCCATGCCACCACGGATTTTAAACTTTGCTTGTACCGCTTTTTGAATGACGGGCTCAATGGGATTTCCCTGTCTAAGTGTCGTTAATAAGTCGGATTCTGCGGCGGAAAACAAACAATTCTTTAGTTGTCCGTTTGCCGTTAAACGCAATCTGTTACACGAATCGCAAAACGGATTGGTAACGGAACTGATAACGGCAAAACTACCTTTATAACCCGAAATTTTATAGTTTTTAGAGGTATCGTTTGGCGCATCTTGCAAGCGTTGTATATGCGCTTCAGAAAAAGAAGCGTTCACATAAGTCATCACTTCTTTATAGGAAACCATTTTGCTCATATCCCATTTGTTACCATCAAAAGGCATAAACTCGATAAAACGGACTACGATGGGTAAATTTTTAGTTAAGTTGATAAAATCGATGATTTCATTTTCATTAAAACCCTTCATCAAAACCACATTCACTTTCACTTTAAAACCTTCTTCAACCAATAATAGCATGTTTTTATATACAACTTCAAACTGGTCGCGACGTGTTATATGTTTGAATTTTTCACGGCTTAACGAATCTAAACTGATATTGATTTTATGCACACCATTCACTTTCAAAACATCAATAAATTTATCAATAATAACAGCATTTGAGGTGATTGATAATTCAACAGGAAGTGTCGCCAATTTTTCTAAAATAACGGGGATATCTTTACGCACCAATGGCTCACCACCTGTTAGTCTAATTTTTGTAACACCATGTTTTACAAATGTTTTGGCTATTTCGTATATCTCCTCATAAGTCATTAAATGGCTTTTAGGAGATAACAGTACCCCTTCTTCGGGCATGCAATATGAGCAGCGTAAATTACAGCGTTCTATTAACGAAATACGCAAATACCCATGGTCTCTACCGTGTAAATCTTGTAATATGGGGGTTTTATTTTTCATTAATTTTATTTAGATCATTAGATTTTTAGACTTCTTAGATTTTTAGACCTTTTAGATTCTTTGCAACTCTGAAACTTTGAAACTTTGAAACTTTGTAACTTTAAAACTAATCATGTCCCGCCCCTCTCAATATCCCGAAAGTATGCAATACCGATGGAAATATAGCATCCATAGATTCACTTGCTCCGTTAGTTGATCCCGGTAGTGCTAGCACCAAGGTGTTCTTAATAGTACCTGCAACACTTCTTGAAAGCATCGCATAAGGCGTTCTATCTTGTCCGTAATTACGAATCGCCTCTTCAATTCCTGGAATGCGTCTATCTAAAAGCGGTTCCAAAGCTTCAGGTGTTACATCGCGGGTAGAAAGTCCGGTTCCACCCGTATAAATAATTAAATCGACACCGTTTTCTTGATATTGTTTTGCTTTATTCTGAATAATTTCCAGTTCGTCGGGAATGATCTCATAAACTTCTATTTGAACACCACAGGCTTTAAGTTTTTCAATAATGGCTTTACCTGCTTTATCCTCTTTATGTCCTGCTGAAATCGTATCGGAACACACAATAACGGCTGCGGTTAAATCTTTTCTAAATCGGTCTTTAAAATCGGATTTTCCTCCTTTTTTATGCAATAATTTGATGTGGTGGATTTCAATGCCTTTATCAATAGGTTTCAGCATATCGTACATATTTAATGCCACCACACTAGCGCCGTGCATTGCTTCCACCTCTACACCTGTTTTGTAAATGGTTTTCACAGTAAATAAAACGGTGATTTCCAATCCGTTTATTTCGTATTCTACACCTGTAAACTCAATGGGTAATGGATGGCAATCGGGTAAAATGTCCGGGGTACGTTTTACGCCCAATAACCCCGCAGCTTTACTCATAGCGAACACATTTCCTTTCGGAACCATGTCGTTTTGTATAGCAGTAATGGTTTCGGGTTTACTCACTTTCACAATAGCTTGAGCTACTGCGGTACGTAGTGTGGTGCTTTTATGTGTGATATCGACCATTTTTATTGATTATTTTTTATTGACTATTGATTATTTTTATTGATTATTTGGTGCTAGCTGTTTTTCTTGAAGCCATGAAAATAGATGTCAATTCGCTGGCTTCTTTTAACAAAAGTGTCACGTTATCTTTTGAAATTAAGTTTTCATCTAAAGCAAATTCCATCCAAAAATTAGATTCATCAACTTCTTCAATTACTATACTGATTTTAGCAATAAAACTAGGTTTTGATTGTGCAATACAAGTTGCTCTATAATTAGCCGCAACAGAAGTTGAGCAGCGAATTAATTGCCCTTTAATATGGTTTGAAAGATAGGTATTAGGAAATGACTGCGTTAATTTTACGCAGTTGTGGGCAAATACTTTTGTTCTTATTTTTAATTGTTCTTTCATAGTAGTTAAATAATCAATAATAAATAAAAAATAATCAATTATTTATCTTCCATTGATGCGTATCGTCTTCAAAAATTTCCTTTCCAAAGACGGGCACATTGGCTTTTATTTCTTCAACGATGTATTCTAAAGCTTCAAAAACCGCTTTACGTCTGGGCGAAGACACAAAAACAAACAGACAAATTTCACCAGCTTTCACTATGCCCAAACTGTGATAAATGTGCATGCAAGTGAGTTCAAATTTTTCAAAAGCAGCTTCGCGAATCTCATGAAACTTTAAATTTGCCATCTCTTCATAGGCCGTGTATTCAATAGCCGAAACCGTTTTGCCGTCAATAACATCGGCACGTACTTGGCCCAAAAAAATATTGTGGGCTCCAATACTTGTCTTAGTTTGGTGTTTACCAATGGATTCTCCAATAAACCCTGAAGAAATAGCCCCTTGCATAAACACGCTTTTTGGTTTTTTATCTGTCATTTTCTTATCTATTTTTTTCCTGCAAGGTTTTTTTACTATCCTGCAAGGTTTTTACTATCCTGCAAGGTTTTAAAAACCTTGTAGGTATAAGATATTGTTAAAACCTTGTAGGTATTGAACCTTGTATCTGTTCTATTTGATTATTTATTTCCAAAGCCCCTTCTTTAAGGCTAAAACAATTATTAATATGTAGTTCTTTCAATATGGAAACTGCTTTTTTACTTCGTATTCCAGATTGGCAAAAAATCACCTTTTGTTTTTCGGTATGGATTTTATCAAGGGAATTTTCCAATTCACTTAAAGGAATTGAAGTGATTTCAATAGCATCTATTTTAGGGCGTTCATGTACTTCCCTTACATCTATAAACTGTATGTTTTCTTTTGATAAAACATCTTTTATGGAAACTTCATCAGATGCAAACTCACAATTAAAATCGAGTTGTTTTTTAGTAAAAATATCTTTGTCTTTTAAAACCGAATTGATGATGGCTTCCGTTTTATTAATTTTCAAAACAGTAGTTTGGGCTGTTAATGCATTGTAACAAAGTAATTTTCCTGAAAGTACGTTACCAATTTCTAAAATAATTTTTAAAACCTCGTTGGCTTGCATACTTCCAATAATACCCGGCAATACCCCTAATACCCCTATTTCTGAACAGTTGGGAACAGTGTTTTTTTCTGGTGGGTTGGGAAACAAGCACCTGTAACTCGGGCCGTTTTGATAATTAAAAACTGAAACCTGACCTTCAAATTTGAAAATCGCTCCAAAAACCAACGGTTTACCTGTAATGATACTTGCATCGTTTATAAGGTAACGTGTTTCGAAATTATCGGTACCATCGACAACCAAATCGTATTGATTGAATAATTCCAAAGCATTTTGATAGCTTAGCTTTTCAGCATACGCTATAATGGAAATTTCGTTATTTAAATCTTCTAAACGCTTTTTTGCTGCGGCGGCTTTGTTTTGTCCCAAACAGGAGGTTCCAAACAAAATTTGACGCTGCAAATTAGATGTTTCAACCACATCAAAATCAATAATACCTAAAGTCCCTATACCTGCTGCTGCTAAATATTGTAATACCGGACAGCCAAGTCCACCTGCTCCAACCACCAACACTTTGGCGTTCGTGAGCTTGTCTTGACCAATTTGCCCGATTTCTGAAAGGATGATATGTCTGCTGTATCTACTCATTTATTCCTGCGTAGGCAGGAGATCTCATCCTGCCATATTTATTTTCTAACCTCCTGAAAATGGTGGTAGTAATGCGATTTCTTTTCCTGTTATTTTAGTTTCCAATGATACTAATTCTTGATTTTGGGCCACTTGAAAATCTTTGTTTTTAAGTGCTGAATATTTAGTATGCAATACATCTAAAAGTTCAGATACCGTACTTTCAGAAAAAAGAATCGTTTCTTCCTCACAATGCGTGACTTCTGCTATAAGTCCGAAATATTTTATACAAATGTTCATTTTATAATTGCCTTTAATTGTTCTGGCGTGTTGATGTTTTTCGTAAATAATTCATCTTCATTAGTTAATAATACATGTTTCACTTTACATTGATTTACAGCAAATTGCAAACGCCTTTCTCCTTGATTCAAAAGTTTTAGAAAAATAGGTTCACATGACTTTTTATAAAGTGCAATAAGTGGCATGTTTTTACCTTGACTTTCTATTTGAATGACTTCGGAATCAGAATCAACAGCATCGATTAGTTTTTCTAATACTTCAGAATTTATTAACGGAATATCGCAACTCAACACCAAACCATATACAGTTGAAGCATGTTTCAACCCCGAATAAATACCAGCTAGTGGCCCCGCATTTTTTATAACATCTTCAATACGCTTTAAACCAAATGCGTCATAATCTTCATTATCGGAAACAATAATAACATTAGAAACCAAGGGCTTTAACGCCTCTATACTGTACTCCACAAACCTTTTGCCTTCATACATCAAAAACCCTTTATCGGTACCCATGCGCGTACTTTTTCCGCCAGATAAAATAATGCCTGTTATGTCTTTTTTATCTATCATAATTATGTAAAAAATAATTTTACACTAGCAATTATAAGCACAAAAGCTAAAATATAGCGTAACGATTGATTGTTTATTTTTTTACTTCCTAAATAAGCACCAAGCACACCGCCTATTAAAGCAACTGCTACTAAAACAAATGTTTCGATTTCTAAATGAACACCACTACTTAGTTGTCCAACAAGTCCCGCCGCAGAATTTACCCAAATAAACAACGCTGAAACTGCTGCCGCTTCTTTCATATTTCCCCAATGCAACAGCAAAATTAACGGTGTTAAAATAATACCACCTCCAATACCAATTAACCCGGAAAAGAATCCAATAATACCTCCAACGAAAAGCCCTTGCCAAAGCTTAACTTGTTTTACAGCCCCATTTTCCTTACCAAAAGCGTTGAGCATTTTTAAAATAGCAAACACCAACAAAACCGCCAGTATTTTTTTATAAACAGATGCATCAATTTCTATGGTACCCCCTAAGAAAGCCAAAGGAATGGAGGTTATTGCAAACGAAAGAAACAGTTTTTTATTAAAATAGCCACCTTTATAATAATAGTAAAATGATATGCCTGCTACAAATAGATTAAGCAAAAGTGCTGTTGGTTTCATGATTTCCGGTGAAAACGAAAACAACGCCATTAAAGCCAAATAACCACTTGCGCCACCATGTCCCACACTTGCATAGAGGAATGACACTATGGGCAGCATTAATAAAAATAGGTATATGTTTTCGTTTTGTAACATTTTTAGTAATTAAAGTTATAAGTGCCTAGAGTTATAAGTGCCTAATGTTATAAGTGTCTAAAGTTATAAGTGTCTAAAGTTTTAAGTGTCTAAAGTTTTAAGTGTCTAAAGTTATAAGTGTCTAAAGTTATAAGTGCCTAATGTTATAAGTGCCTAAAGTTTTAAGTGCCTAATGTTATAAGTGTCTAGAGTTATGAGTTTAGAGTTTATTTGAAATGGACGTGTAAATAGCCAAAAGTTCTTTTGATTCTTTCATTATTTCGCATACATGATTTGGTTCTATCCAATTTAGTTCTAGTATAATTTCTAACCAATAAATTGTTTCGCTTGCTTCACTTTCTGAAATTTTAATTTTGTTTTTAAAATCCTTTTTGCTTCTTGAACGATTCGCTTCTCTATAATTAGCACCAATACTTGTCCCTGATTTTGTAACCTGATTTCTAATAACCAACGATTCTGCTGATTTTGGTAAAGAAGCTGACATTTTAATAATTGATATAGCAAATTGACGCGTTCTTAATTCCAATTTCTTTGTAAATTCCTTGTTTTCCATTAATTCACACTTTAAATACTTTTAACTTTAGACACTTTAAATACTTTCAACTCTAGGCACTTTAAGTACTTCCAACTTTAGGCACTTTAAGTACTTATAACTCTAGGCACTTATATCATAAATTCTCAATTTTGACTAGTTGTTTATCCAAAAATTCCCAGCAATTTTGGTTGATTTCATCGAAAGCAGTAATTAAGGATTTTCCATATGCTGTTAATTCTGCGCCACCGCCTCCTTTTCCTCCGGTTGAATTTATAGTGACTGGTTTCTTTGCCGATTTGTTTACCGAGTCAAGAAGTCCCCACGCCTTTTTGTATGACAAATTCAAGGTTTTTGCTGCTTTTGATAACGAGCCTGTCTCATCTATAGCTTTTAATAATTGTACACGTCCTTCACCTAAAAGCACATGCTCGTTACATTCAATCCATATTCTGCTTTTTATTTTATAACTCATAAGCTTTTATTTAAACGGGCAGTAAAATAACTTCTACCGTATCACCAATTTCAATATTTAAAAGATCTTCACGCATAAACACCAAAGCATTTGATAAAGCAAAAGTTTGCTGCATGGCAGAACTTTGTCCTTCTAAAATTTCAACGTCACCATTATTCCAAATGGCTTTTAAAAACTGTGGGCGGTCTCCAAACTTTTTAAATCTAGAAACTGACCTTGCTTCTACTCGAGGTAATTCAACAGCTTCATGGTCCATCATTTTTTGCAACGCGATATATACATAAACATAAAAACAGGTTAAAGCAGCCGCAGGGTTTCCTGGAAGCGCAAAAACCACTGTATTTTTTTTTGTGCCAAAGAATAAAGGCTTCCCAGGTTTTTGTTTTACTTTATAAAAATGTTCGGCAATACCTAAGGCGCTTAATGCTTTTCCAACAAAATCGTAATCGCCTACCGAAATACCGCCGGTTATAATTACCAAATCGTTTTCATTAATAACGGCATCCAGTTTAGACAACGTCTTATCATAATCATCTTCAACTTTATGGATGCTAATATCATAAAATTTCAAACTGTAAAGCGCACTTAAAAGCATGTTAGAATTACTCTCGTATATTTTTCCATAGGCTAAATCGGTACCAGCTTCAACTAACTCATTCCCTGTAGTAATTAATGCAATGGATGGCTTTTTAAAAACTTCGACTTCAGAAATCCCCAGAGAACTTAAATAACCAATAGCAGCAGGAGTTAACTTGGTGCCCTTAGCCAGCGCTAGCTCACCTTTTCTAACCTGTTCGCCTAACGGACGAATGTTAGCATTGACTTCTACTTTATTTTGAATACTGATGGTATTGCCATTAACAATCACTTTCTCCTGCATGATAACGGCATTGGCAGTATCCGGAACTGGTGCCCCTGTAAAAATACGTACGGCGTCTCCTTGTTTTAAAACAGGCTGATGTGCATCACCCGCCTTTACTTCGCCTATAAAGTGATAGATTAAACTGTCATTCAAGTGCAACGCATAGCCATCCATAGCCGATTGCCTAAAAGGCGGCATATTAATAGGAGCATAAACATTTTCAAAAAGTTTATACCCACCTGCTTTTTCAACAGGCTTGCATACACTCTTTAAAAGCGGCCTACTATGCTTTCTAACAAACTGAATGGCTTCTTCAATGGATGTCATAATACTTTTCGTTATATCTTTACAAATATAACGAATAACAATTTACAAAGCCTCTATGACATAAAATAATTAAGAAGAAATACGTAGTAAGTAAAATAAATAGTTTATTATTTTAAAGTACCTAATAAAGCTATTGTTATTTTATCAAACTCATAAAAATACGTATTTATCACAAAATATTAAGTACAAATACTTATATTTGTCATTGAACTCGTATTAACTAAGCTTAATAAATTGCAGTCACCTACTCAAAATACAACCCATACCATTATAAGAAAACGTGTAGTACTCAATACATCGTGTGATGCTTGTGAAAACCACGATTGTTTAATTAAGAAAAATCTTTTGACTTTAGAGGATTTTAAAATAACCGAGAACAAAAGCAATCTTAGATGTAAAAAGGGACAACAATTCATAATGGAAGGCGCCCCAGTAAACGGTTTATTTTTTGTACTAAAGGGGAAAGCAAAAGTATTTAGAACAGGTATTAATGGTAGAGAACAAATTGTACGCTTTGCTAAAGAAGGTGAAATTATAGGGCATCGCGGATTTGGTACTGAAGAATATTATTCCATTGGTGCGATTGCTTTAGAAGATACCACATTATGCTATTTTTCTAAGAATAGCCTGCAAGAAGCTTTATTAAACAATCCGAAATTTGCTTACGATTTTATGCTTTTTTACGCTAACGAACTCAACAGAAGCGAGTCTAAAGTAAAATCCATATCCCAGATGACCGTTCGGGAACGGGTTATTGATACCTTATTATATATTAACAGAAAGTTTGGTGATTTAAGAGGGTTTCTAAATCTGCCATTAAGCAGAAAAGAATATGCAGATTATGCAGGCACTACCGAAGAGCAAGTTATACGCATATTTTCTGCTTTAAAAAAGGAAAAACTTATTGCCGCCAATGGGAAAAGGATTGGAATTTTAAATGAAAAAGCGCTTAAGCAAGAAATTGAAGAGCATCATTATTACTTAGGAAGCTAGATACACAGCAATTACCTAACCCCCACTCATACATACAAATTAATAAATTAAGACCACCATATAGGTGGTTTTTTTATGGTATAAAATCATCTTTTTATATTAAAAATATCAGTTTATAAGATGTTAAAAAAGATAAGTGCTCTTGTATTATAGCATATTATTTAATAATGAGTTCAATTACTTTTGAAAATACTTAATTTAAAAATACTTAGTGAAATAAGTATTTATATAGAAACCTAAAAAACTTAATTTATGGAACAAAAAACAATTACACTGGTACAAGATTCTTTTGAAAAAGTAAAACCAATAGCGCCAACTGCTGCAAAAATATTTTACACAAAGTTATTCGAGTTAGACCCAGCACTAAAACCTCTTTTTCCATCAAGTGACGAAGCTATGGTAGAACAGGGCAACAAATTAATGATGATGTTATCTAGTGCCGTTGCAGGATTAAGCAATTTAGACATGTTAGTTCCAGTTTTACAAAATCTAGGGAAACGCCATGTAGCGTATCAAGTGAAACCATCTCATTACGATACCGTAGGCGCCGCATTATTAGGCACCCTGGCAGTAGGACTTGGTGACGACTTTACTCCTGAAGTTAAAGATGCCTGGACCGATGTGTATGGCACCATGGCAACAGTGATGATAGACGCTTCTTATTAATTTCAACCAAAAAACTAAAAAATCATGAAAAATTCAATACATACTTCCATTATAAAAACAGCCTTATTAGCAGTTCTGTCTTTAACATTAAATGCCTGCGGCGGTGTCCCTGACGAGAAAGAAGACACGGCATCAGCAGAAAAAGTTTTTTCTGTAGACGAGGTTTTGGAAATGGTAGCAAAAGAGAATGATATTACTAGAACACTCTATACCAAAGCAATTGTTGGAGAAGGAAAAAAGCAAGGAATGAAGTTTGATGAGGATTGGAGAAAAAATGATGTAGAGGCAGGTCCTTTACCGGCATTATTCTTAAGAGGAATAGCTACGAGCATTAAAAAAGGCACTGTACCATTAGGCTTATATCTAGGATCGGACTTCCCCATTAACAGTGCAAATAAACTGAAAGGAAAACAAGCAGATTTATTTGAAAAGATCAAAAAAGATCAAAAACCACAATTTTTTTATGACGAAGAGCAAAAATTACACACTGCTATGTTTGCCGATTTAGCCAGTGCAGATGCTTGTGTTACATGCCACAACGACCATAAACAAACCTCTAAAACCGATTGGAAATTAGGAGACGTTATGGGCTCTACAACATGGCAATACCCAGCCGATTCCTTAAGCTATGGCGATGCTATTAAGGTACTAAATGCCTATGCAAAAGGCACTGTAGACACCTATATTGAATATTTGAATGAAGTTGAAAGCTTTAAAAACAGTACGAAACCTGAAATTGGAGACAAGTGGCCTTCTAAAGGTAATTATTTACCAAAACCAGAGGTGTTTTTAGACAGTGTTCGAAAACTGTCCTCTTTTGGAACCATGAAAAATTTGCTATCGTTCAAATAATACCATTCGAGCTTTAGATAAAAAACATTCGTGTCCGATTAAAGATTCAAGACCGCTTCGCTAAAAAAAATGAAATAGAGAAAATAGAATAAAGAGCCTTCGGGGGAATTATTTGGATTAATTTACAAAAAGCAAGGTACAAATCAGTAATCGCTTTAAAAAGCCCTTTCACTGTGTTTGCAGGAAATGGTAAAAGCTTTATCGGACAACAATGATTAAAAAAAGTAAAAACATCTCAATAAACCAAAAGATCTTTTTAAGTGAAAATTAATAAATTAACAAGTATTGGTCTTTTATTGCTACTACTGTACTTGATGCAGTTTATTCTAGGCCTAAAATGGGAATGGCTATACAATATGCAACAAGAAGAGCTTTATAAAAGGTGGTCTGGTCTTGGTTTGGCTCTATTTATTGTCATTCAATGGTTGTTGACTTTTAGCAGAATTGTAAAAAAACTAAAAAAATATTCTTTTAAAGTTACCAATCTTCATAAATGGTTTGGCGCTTTAAGCCCGTTACTTTTTTACTTTCACAGCATGAGTTTTGGCTATGGATACCTCATGCTATTAACCTATATTTTTCTTGTAAACAACTTTATAGGTTATTTTAATTTAGATGTTATAAAATCCACCAACGAGGTCTTATTTAAAGGATGGATGATTACTCACGTAGCATTTTCAATGGTAATTACCATACTCATGGTTTTTCATATAAGCATGGTATTTTACTATAAATAAAAGCTTAAAACTAAAAAATAAATGAAGTTAGTTGTAAAAGATATAAAAAGAGAAACTAATGATGCCGTTAGTATCTTTTTTAAAAATGGTAATTTCTTTAATAAAGTTAGATACAAACCAGGTCAGTTTTTAACCCTGCATGTTCCCATAGATAATAAAATAGAAAAACGATCCTACTCCTTTAGCAGCAACCCTTACACCGATAAGGATTTAAAAATAACCGTTAAGCAAGTTGACAAAGGTTTGGTTTCAAATTTTATATGCCAAAATTTAAAAATTGGTGATGCGCTGGAAATTGATAAGCCACAAGGAAGCTTTTATGTAGAGCCTAAAAAAAATGAAGAAAAACAATATGTTCTTTTTGCTGGTGGAAGTGGGATAACGCCTGTATTCTCTATAATTAAATCCGTTCTCACAAACGAACCTAAATCCAAGGTTTTACTTATCTATGCCAATAAGGATAAAACGTCCATTATTTTTCATCAAGAAATAGTAGCTTTAAAAGAAGCTTATCCCAACACATTTAATGTAGAGCATATTTTGGCTGATAATAAAGAACCTCATGAAAACTACCATGAAGGATTAGCTACTAATGACTTATATGTTAAAATCTTATATAAACACCATATTAATTTTGAAAATAATGTTTACATGATTTGTGGCCCTTTCGGATTCATGGAGAAAACAAAGGAAATACTAATCAATAACCATGTGAAACCTAATGAAATAATTGTTGAAGTATTTAAAAAGCCTAAAGTTAAAGTCTCAGGAAAAGATTTTGTTAGTAATGTAGAGATCATTTTTCAAGGCAAAACACATCAGATACAAGTGCCAGGAGACAAATCCATACTAAGGGTAGCCATGGCAAGCAATATTGCTTTGCCATACTCTTGTAGGTCTGGGGTTTGTTCAACTTGTAAAGCGGTTTGCGTTTCTGGCGACATTGAAATGACCGAAGGACACTTTTTATCACAGTCTGAAGTTGACAAAGGAAGCATCCTTACTTGTATCAGCTATCCAAAAAGCGAAAAAATCACTATCAATCTATAATTCAAATTATTATGATTAAAGTAAGTCCATTAAGAAAGAGGCAATTTATTGGTGGAATTACAGGTCTAACTATAGGAGGCCTTCTGTTTATATTTCTAAGCTTAGAATCTTCTGAAGCATATATTTCCTTAGGCCCAATGAATTCTGGTCATGCAGATGTTTCGTGCATAGCATGTCATGCAGATGCGAAAGGAAATCTGATGCAACAAATGCAATCCAATATAGAGCATGCTGTTGGTATGCGCAAGAATGGTGCTGATTTTGGAACCAGTGATGTAACAACTGATAACTGTTTGAGTTGTCATGATAGACCTAACGACAGACATCCAACACATCGATTTACAGAACCTCGATTTAGCGATGCTATCAAACAAATAGATGCTACAACATGCATTACGTGCCATACCGAACATAAAGGCGAACGCATAACTATAGCTTCGGTAAGCATGAACTATTGTATGAACTGTCATCAAGATTTAGAAGTTGAAGATGATCCTTTAGACGTCTCACATAAAACACTTATTGCCAATGAACAATGGTTTACCTGTATTGAATGCCATGATTTTCATGGAAACCATACCTATGAAGTGCCCATTAGGCTAAAAGATACCATTCCTATGAAGCTAATTAAAGCTTATTTAAAAGGAGGTGCCGACCCTTACGGTAATGACAAAAAATATATTGGATTAACACAATTGGAGTGGGTAAAAAAAATGAATAACAAATAACGCCCTTTATATTAATAGTCTATTTGTATTCTTTAAAATCCCAAATAAACTTACTCTACATGCTTACAACCTAAATTACTTAACCAATCTAATAACCAAGTAAACGGCTTTACGTATTAATACGTAAAGCCGTTTCTCTAATTAATAAATCACAACTAACTATTTTTCAATAAATTAAACCACAAACCTGTATTATAGCAGTTTTTCACATGTTATTTAAGTCTTTTATACATGCATAAAAGGTTATTGTTACATGTTGTATGTCATTGAATAAAAACAATACTACTTATATATTTGCCTTGTAATTAAGTACTAATACTTATTAAAAATATTAAAACTAGATACTATGAAATCACTATTAACAAAATCAACATGGGTCTTATCACTTGGATTGCTACTATGCGCCTGTGGTGGAAAAGAAAAAAAGGCATCAACCGAAGAAGTTACTGCCGAAGCTTCTAAAACAAAAACATTAGATATTGAAAAACCACAATTAACTTTTGGTTTTATCAAATTAACCGACATGGCACCTTTAGCCATTGCGAAAGAAAAAGGATACTTTGAAGATGAAGGATTATTTGTATCTGTTGAAGCACAATCAAACTGGAAAAATATTCTAGACCGTGTTATTGATGGGCAATTAGACGGGGCTCACATGTTAGCGGGTCAACCCATTGCAGCTGGTGCAGGCTTTGGCAGACAAGCAGAGTTGGTTACCTCCTATTCTATGGATTTAAATGGAAATGGTATTACCGTATCAAATGATGTTTGGGCTAAAATGAAGCCAAATGTACCAAAAGATGCCGATGGAAAACCAATTCATCCTATAAAAGCAGATGCTTTAAAACCTGTAATTACAGAATATAAAAACAAAGGAAATGCCTTTAAAATGGGCATGGTATTCCCAGTGTCTACACACAATTACGAAATCAGATATTGGTTAGCTGCCGCTGGAATCAACCCTGGCATGTACACTGCCGATAATGTACAAGGACAAATTGGTGCCGATGTGTTACTATCTGTTACGCCACCACCACAAATGCCAGCAACCTTGGAAGCAGGTACTATTTATGGATATTGTGTAGGTGAGCCATGGAATCAACAAGCTGTTTTTAAAGGTATTGGTGTGCCGGTTGTAACCAACTACGACATCTGGAAAAATAACCCAGAGAAAGTATTTGTAATGACAAAAAAGTTTGTTGACGAAAACCCAAATACTGCCATAGCAGTTACCAAAGCTTTAATTCGTGCAGGTAAATGGTTAGACGAACCAGGAAACAGAGCTGAAGCAGTTAAAATATTATCAATGCCTCAATATGTGGGTGCAGACGAAGTGGTTTTAGCAAATTCCATGACGGGTACTTTTGAATTTGAAAAAGGTGATAAACGTGATATGCCAGACTTTAACGTGTTCTACAAGTATAATGCAACCTATCCTTTTTACTCTGATGGTATTTGGTTCTTAACCCAAATGCGCAGATGGGGTCAAATTCCTGATGCGAAACCAGAAGGATGGTATTCAGAAACCATTAAAAAGATTTACAGGCCTGATATCTGGAAAAAAGCAGCCGATTTATTGGTAGCAGAAGGCAATATTCCTGCTAGCGATATACCTAGTACAGATGGTTACAAACCTGCAACAACCGATTTTATTGATGGTACTAAGTATGACGCTAAAGACCCAATAGGATATATCAATAGTTTCTCTATAGGAAATAAAGATAAAAAATAAAATTTTCAAAAAAGTTAGTACTCATGAAGCAAAGCATAACATTAGATAGAATAACCAAGTTTGTAGGATTGGATTTTTTAAAAAATATAAAATCAATATTTACTGGGAAAATTGAGAAAGAAGATTTTAAAAACTTCTTGCGAAAAGTAGTCGTGCCTCTTGCTTCCATGCTCTTATTTATAGGATTATGGCACATGGGAGCTAAAGCACTGTATAATACAGAAGCTGAATACAAAATAGAAAAAGCATTAACCGAACAAGGGCAGGAAGCAGCAGATGCCATGAGAGCTTGTATAGCATCAGGTGCTATAAAATGCCAACCAAACACATTACCATCTCCTGCTCAAGTTTGGGCTTCTTTTAAAACTTTATTGGACGACCATTATATTATTAAAGCCGACAAGGAAGCTTTTATTGAAAAAACAGCTGCTTTAAACGCAAAACGATTGGCAGAAGGCAAAGATCCTATAACATATACAGGAAGACCATCGTTTGTTGACCAGATCTTAACTAGTATAAAAACCGTTTTTGCAGGGTTTCTTTTAGCATTGCTTATAGCAGTTCCTATCGGGATCGTCATAGGGCTTAGTAAAACCTTAAGAAGTTCGGTAAACTGGTTAATTCAAATTTTTAAACCGGTATCGCCCGTAGTTTGGCTATTACTTGTTTTTATGATTGTAAAAACATTAACTAAGGACTCTGAATCTGATAGTGCCTTTATCATCTCGTTCATTAGTGTTGGTTTATGTTCTATGTGGGCAACTTTGGTAAACACTGCTATGGGAGTTTCATCGGTAGATAAAGATTATATAAACGTCGCTAAAGTATTGAAATTGGGAACATTTCAAAAAGTTTTTAAAGTGATATTGCCATCTGCGCTACCATTAATTTTTACTGGATTAAGAATTACGCTTTCAGTATCTTGGATGGTACTTATTGCCATTGAATTATTAGCACAAAGCCCTGGTTTAGGATCGTTTGTTTGGGAAGAATTCCAGAATGGAGCGATAGATTCCAATTCAAAAATCATTGTTGCCATGTTTGTTATTGGTGGTATTGGATTTTTGTTGGACAGAATTATGCTAATCATTCAGAATATGATTTCGTTTAATAAAAATGATGGGATTTAATGAGTTGCAAAGTTGCAGAGTAACAAAGTGGCAAAGTCCCAGGGATTAAATAAAACGATGAGCGTGTTAGTGATTGTAACAGTACCCTTTTAGGTCACCCTGAGCACAGTCGAAGGGTAAAGCCCAACTCAACACCAAACAAATCAACAAATAAACAGAAAACAACAAAATGGCATACTTAGAATTAAATAATATTTACAAAACCTACGGTAAGGATGATAACGCTACCGAAGTGCTTTCGAACATTAATTTGTCTATTGAAGAAGGTGAATTTGTTGCTATTGTGGGTTTTACCGGCAGCGGAAAAACGACCTTGGTAAACCTAATAAATGGCCTTTTAGAGCCTACAAGCGGCGAAGTACTGTTTAAGGGGGAACCTGTTGTTGGAACAAGCCATGAGCGTGGGGTTATTTTTCAGAATTACTCATTACTGCCTTGGTTAACCGTTGGACAGAATGTTTATATGGCGGTTAAGGAGGCGTTTCCTAAAAAAAGCAAGACGGAGATAAACAGTATTGTGGCAGAATATGTAGATATGGTTAACTTATCGCATGCCATCAACAAACGTCCTAAAGAATTATCAGGTGGTATGCGCCAGCGCGTTGCCGTAGCACGTGCCTTAGCCATGAAACCCGAAATGATTATCATGGACGAACCGCTTGGTGCTTTAGATGCCTTAACTCGTGGGAATTTACAAGATGAGATTTTAAATATTTGGGGTAAAGAAAAACGTACCGCACTGCTAATTACCAATGATGTAGATGAGGGTATTTATATGGCAGACCGCATTATTCCATTACGTCCAGGCCCCAATGCAACGTTGGGACCTGAGTTTAAAATTGATATTGATCGCCCACGAGACAAAACGGAAATGAACGATAATCCTAATTTCAAAAAAACAAGAAATGCCATTATTGAGTATTTAATGGATATAGGAAACGAACGAAAATCCATAGCGCAAAAGGAATATATGTTACCAGAATTGAGCCCTAAAGACTTTGCTGGATACTTTTAAACAAAAGAACAAATGAATACAAATACCATAGATTACAATAGAGATATAGATACCGAAAACGGTATCATGTTCCCTTCCAGAGTTATGTTGGATTTGAAAAACCTTAAGAAAGTATACCCAACGCCCAAAGGTGATTACATTGTGTTGGAAGATTTGAATCTTCAAATTATGAAAGAGGAGTTTGTCACCATTATTGGGCACTCTGGCTGTGGTAAAACAACCATGCTTTCTATGATTGCTGGACTTAATGCTATTTCAGGCGGTAACATATCTGTTTTAGGGCACCATATTAAAGGTCCTGGACCCGATAGAGGCGTTATTTTTCAATCGCCCAGTTTAATGCCCTGGATGACATCGCTTCAAAATGTATTGCTAGGTGTTAACCAGGTATTTCCAGACGCTACCAAAGCCCAGCGCTACGATATTGCTAAATACTATTTGCAAAAAGTAGGATTGGAAGATGCTTTTAATAAAAGAGCTTCAGAACTATCCCAAGGCATGCAACAACGTGTTGGTATTGCCAGAGCATTTGCTATCAAACCAAAAGTATTACTGCTTGATGAACCATTTGGAATGTTAGATTCTTTAACAAGAGGCGAGCTTCAAGACATCCTAATAGAAATTTGGAATAAAGAAAAAATCACTGCAGTTATGATTACCCACGATGTGGATGAAGCTATTTTCTTAGCAGACCGCGTGGTGATGATGACCAGTGGCCCCAAGGCTAAAATTGGAGATATTTTAAACATCGATTTTGAACGCCCAAGAACCCGAAAATCGGTATTGGAACATGATAATTATTACAAATACAGAAAACATCTCATAGATTTTTTAGAACATTAAATACCTTAAACCAAACAATTATAAATTAAAATCAAAAAAAAATGAAAAGACAATACGTATTTTTAGGACTATTATTGGGTTGCTTACAATTTGCTCAAGCACAATTTACATTAGATGGTGAATTTAGACCACGAACAGAGTACCGCCATGGTTTTGGAAGTATCATTCCAGATGCTGCCGATGCTGGTTTTGGAATCTCTACACGAGCAAGGTTAAACGCAGGCTTTACTACCGAAGCTTATAAGTTTTATTTAAGCCTTCAAGATGTGATGGTTTGGGGTGAAAACAGACAAATTTTACCGTACGACCAAAACAACTCGTTTGCTGTTTTTGAAGCGTGGGCTGATATTAGTTTAGGTTCAGGTTTTTCTACCAAATTAGGACGACAAGTTATTTCTTATGACGACCAACGCATATTTGGAGGTTTAGATTGGGCACAACAAGGGCGTAACCACGATGCAGCCTTAATTAAATATAAAAAAGAAAAATTTATGCTCGATTTGGGCTTGGCATTTAGTCAAGATTACTCTAACCCAACAGGTTTTATAAATACAGGAACGGCTTATAACACCACGGGATTCTTTACTTATAAAACCATGCAATATCTATATTTAAAACAAGCATGGGAGAATTTTTCAGGAAGTTTATTATTACTTAACAATGGATTTCAAAAATTTGAAACTGATGGTGTAACACCAGACGGTGTAAATAGTTTACAAACTTTGGGAACGCACCTTGATTATAAAAAAGATGGTTTTGGTGTCGCTGCAAACGCTTTTCTACAAACAGGCGACCAAATAAAAGGAGCTTACCTTTTAGGGTTGGATTTTAGCTATAAAGCGTCTCCTAAAGTTGGTCTTGGTGCTGGTATCGAAATTATAAGCGGTAACGATCCAACATCTACTAAAAATGAAGCGTTCTTCCCATTATATGGAACAAACCACAAATTCAATGGTTTTATGGATTATTTCTACGTAGGAAATCATGCAAATTCAATTGGCTTGTTTGATGTTCATGCAAGTGCCAACTTTACATTAAGCGAAACATCTAGCTTATTGATTAAAGCACTTAATTTTAGTGGCGAGCAAGAACTGGCAAGTGGTGAAAAATCTTTAGGAACCGAATTGGATTTAGTATTTACAAAGAAATTTAAAGGTTATAATATGGTCTTAGGTTATTCGCACATGTTTGCTGCAGATGGTATGTATGAACTAAAAGGCGTAACCGAAGCTGATGCATCAGATACTCAAAACTGGGCTTGGGCTATGTTGGTTATAAAACCTAAGTTTTTAAACTAATAAACAAAACAAACAAGCTATCTGCTATTAATCAATTTGAGTTAGTGTTTTAAATCCGAAAGAACTCCATAATATTATGGGGTTCTTTTTTTATAAAGTATTTTGAAATACGACTTTAAATCGTAACTGTTCGAAATGATAGTAAATAATATTATTATATTTACTCAATAATTTATTTCAATTGAATTCAAAATTAATTGCAAACGGTATTTTAAAAGCAGTAGCCATTATTTTAGGTATTGCTTTACTACTATGGTTTTTATATGAAATTCAGTCGGTAATTGGCTACATAGCCATTGCTGTAGTTGTTTCGTTAATTGGCAGACCCATAGTGCTTTTTTTAGAACGTCGGTTAAAATTTAAAAACACCTTGGCTGTTATAGTTGCTATGGCTATTCTTATTGGGTTATTTACTGGTTTAGTGGCTTTATTTATTCCTTTAATAATAAAACAAGGACATAATCTATCGCTGCTAAACATCAATCAGCTTCAAAATAATATTGAAAATCTGTACATTGAAATCATAAATTATTTCAATGTGTATCAAATTGATTTAGAGCAATCCATAAAAGAATCAAATCTACTATCAAAAATAGATTATGGACTTATTCCCAATTTTTTTAATTCGGTTATAAGTGGTTTGGGGAGTTTTAGTATCGGTTTTTTTTCGGTATTGTTTATTTCCTTCTTCTTTTTAAAAGACAGTCATTTGTTTGAAAATGGTGTACTTACTTTTATACCCGACGATAAAGAATTAGGTTGGAAAAACTCTTCAACAAAAATTAAAGATTTACTCTCAAGATATTTTGTTGGCCTTATTTTTCAAATCATAATCATATTCATTATTTATACAATTGGATTGCTCATTATAGATGTTGAAAACGCCATCCTTATTGCCTTTTTATGCGCTTTATTAAATCTTGTTCCATATGTCGGTCCATTAGTTGGTGCCTTTATAATGTTGGCTCTTACCATGACCAGTAACCTTGGCGAAAGTTTTAACGACGTTATTTTGCCTAAAGCATTTTGGGTCTTTGTAGTATTTATTATTGGGCAACTGATCGATAATTTTTTCAGTCAGCCAATTATATTCTCTAAAAGCATGAAATCCCATCCACTAGAAATATTTTTGGTGATTTTAATCGCAGGTATTCTGTTTGGTGTTATGGGTTTAATACTTGCTGTACCCACCTATACTGCCATTAAGGTTATTTTGAAAGAATTTTTATCTGAAAATAAGATTGTAAAAAAACTGACTAAAAATTTATAACTCCTTTTGAATACGGCTATTTTAAGTACTGAAATTCAAGAATTTATAGATAAAAATTTAAATTCTGATATGGTTTCTTTGTTGTTAAAAGGAATAACCTTCCCCAATATTGAAATCAAAACCATCATTGAACAAATTGAAGCCAAAAAGCGTAGTGAAAAGAAACTACCCACTTGGTTTGAAAGCAAAAATATTTATTATCCCAACAAACTAAACATTGAGCAAACCTCATCGGAGATAACAGCACAGTATAAATCGGGTTTAATAAGTGGAGCATCCATCATCGATTTAACGGGCGGTTTTGGGGTAGATTGTTATTATTTTTCAAAAGCTTTTAAAACGGTTGAACATTGCGAAATCAACAAAGAACTTTCTAAAATAGTAACCCACAATTACAAGCAATTAGCTATTCAAAATATAAAAACACACGCTGTTGATGGGATGAGCTATTTAAAAACCAGCAATAAAACGTTCGATTGGATTTATATAGACCCTTCCCGGAGACACGATAGTAAAGGAAAAGTCTTTTTTCTAAACGATTGCCTACCCAACGTACCTGAACATATTAATCTACTGTTCAAGCACTCAAAAAACATTTTAATAAAAACATCGCCCCTACTCGATTTTTCGGTTGGTATCAATGAATTAAAACATGTAAAAACCATTCATGTCGTAGCAGTAAATAATGAGGTTAAAGAATTACTTTGGGTTTTGGAAGATGAATTTACAGAAGGTATTTTTATAAAAACCATCAATCTTAAAAAAGATAATAACGACGTTTTTAATTTTTCTATGGAAAATGAAAAAACAACAACCTCGACTTACAGTCAGCCTCTCACCTACTTATACGAACCTAATAGTGCTGTTTTAAAGGCAGGTGGTTTCGATTCTATTTCTACCCAATTAAACCTTTTTAAACTTCATAAACATTCACATTTGTACACGAGTGATACTTTAATTGATTTTCCCGGAAGGTGTTTTAAAATTGAACACGCTATACCATATAACAAAAAAGCCCTAAAAAAATTAGGTATAAAAAAGGCTAATATCACGACACGTAACTTTCCTGAAACGGTTGAACAACTCCGTAAAAAACTCCATATTAAAGATGGTGGCGAAAACTATTTGTTTTTTACTACCGATATGGAGGATAACCATATGGTGTTAATAACTCAAAAAGTAACTGCTTTGTTAAAAGAAAATAGAATAAAGAAAATAGAATAGAGAGCCTTCGAGAAATTAAGCAAGGTAACAGATCAATAATCTCTTTAAAAAGCCTTTATCACTATGTTAGCAGTCAATTGTAGATGTTTATCGGACAACAATGACTGATATATATCATTTTGATTTTCGTATGATTCATGTATTTTGTCAATGAAGAGGTTTAACCTTTTTCGATTGAAGCGAAAATTAGTCATTTTTTGTCCAATCGAAGCCTTTTTCGAGTTAGGGCCGAGCGT
>LLBY010006351.1_pt7 | contig 23120 bp, 17 predicted proteins | sample 1489401 | NCBI WGS metagenome assembly LLBY01 (sample SAMN04092656, study PRJNA295927) | soil metagenome | biome: Soil prokaryotic community; feature: Bulk soil; isolation source: soil from tomato rhizosphere | host: tomato cultivar Hawaii 7996 | place: South Korea | collected 2011-11-01 | reverse complement strand
GAATTAAGTGTTATAATTGAAATGGCATTGGTAGCCGCTTTTTGTTCGCACCACGCATGATCGGTTAATATCTCTTCAATATTCGACTCTACAATATTTACCCAACGTGGGTCGGTTTCTAACTTTAAATGAAGCATTCTTAATATTAATAATATGTGTTACAAAGATAGTTATTAATTTAATTCACTGTTGTCCGATTGAAGATTCAAGACCGTTTGCTAAAAGAAAATAGAAGACGGAAGATGGAAGATGGAAAATTATTAGGCTTTCAACAAATAAACAAATAAACGAATCAACAATAATAAATACATTTTTGATTATAGAAACTCACGTTAGTTTAAGAGATATAATTCCAAATATTCTTATACTTGCCTAAAGCCTTGTAGGTGTTTAAAATAACTTTATTATCCGTATCTGATAAAGTAGGATCTTCTTTAAGTAGTTTTTTAGCGTAAAACCGCGCACTTTGTAAAATATCTTTGTCTTTAATAATATCGGCAATTTTAAGGTTTAAAACACCACTTTGTTGGGTTCCCATAACGTCCCCGGGACCACGTAAGCGTAAATCTACTTCTGCAATTTCAAATCCGTCACTAGTTCTTACCATGGTTTCTAAGCGGGTTTTACTATCGCTACTTAATTTATGCCCCGTCATTAAAATGCAATAGCTTTGTTCGGCACCACGACCCACACGGCCCCGTAGTTGGTGCAATTGTGATAAGCCAAAACGTTCGGCACTTTCAATAATCATAACCGATGCATTGGGGACATTGACGCCTACTTCAATAACCGTGGTGGCAACCATTATTTGTGTTTCGCCTTTAATAAAGCGCTGCATTTCGAAATCTTTATCTGCGGGTTTCATTTTACCATGAACAATGGAGATTTGATAGTCTGGCATCGGGAAATCCCGTGAGATACTTTCGTAGCCATCCATCAGATCTTTATAATCCAACGCTTCGCTTTCTTGGATAAGTGGGTACACAATATAAATTTGCCGCCCTTTAGCAATTTCATCTTTAATGAATTTAAAGACATTCAATCGGTTTTTATCATACCTATGAACTGTTTTGATGGGTTTTCTTCCAGCTGGTAATTCATCAATAACAGAGATATCCAAATCACCATAAACCGACATGGCCAAGGTGCGTGGAATTGGTGTTGCCGTCATCACTAAAACATGTGGCGGAGATGTGTTTTTATGCCACAATTTACTTCGTTGTGCCACGCCAAAACGGTGCTGCTCATCGATAATAGCAAGGCCTAAATTCTTGAATTTTACCTTGTCTTCCAATAGGGCGTGCGTACCAATTAATATCTGTAAATCGCCATTTTCTAATTCGGCATGGATTTTTTTTCTTTCTGAAGTAGTACTTGAACCTGTTAGTATTTTTATACTGATATTCAGTTTGTTACAGTGTTCAAGTAAACCATTATAGTGCTGAACTGACAAAATTTCAGTCGGCGCCATTAAACATGCTTGAAAACCGTTGTCAAGTGCCATTAACATTGACATAAACGCTACAATGGTCTTTCCGGAACCCACGTCACCTTGTAATAACCGATTCATTTGCGCATTGCTGCCTAAATCAGCTCGGATTTCTTTTAAAACCCGCTTTTGTGCATTGGTTAATTCGAAGGGTAAATGGTTGTTAAAAAAGGTGGTAAAATAATTGCCAACATGTTCAAATGGAAAACCCTTAATTTTTGATTTATGAATTAAATTTTTGATGATAAGCTGCAACTGAATATAGAAAAGTTCTTCAAATTTTAAGCGAAATTGTGCCCGTGCTAATAGCTCTTGGCTTTTAGGAAAATGCACATTAAATAAGGCGTCACTTTTTTTAATTAATTTTAATTCGGAGCGTAATGGTTCTGAAAGTGTTTCTGTAAATCGTCCTCCCGTTTCAATAAACAACTCCTGAATAATTTTACTAATCACACGATTGCTGATGCCCTTATTCGATAGTTTTTCGGTAGAAGGATATACGGGCTGCATCGCAGAACGTAGATTTTTTTCGTGTTCTTCCTGAAGTTCCATTTCCGGATGCGCCATGTTGAATTTTCCACTAAACCAATTTATTCTACCAAAAGCCACATAATTGGTGTTTGGTTTTAAATTTTCTCGAATCCATTTTTGCCCACGAAACCAAACTAATTCCATAAACCCCGTATCATCCTGAAAGGTAGCCACCAAGCGTTTGCCTTGCTTTTGGGCAACTTCTTTAAATGCTACTATTTTACCTATAACTTGTACATCTGCATTACTTTGTTGTAACTGGTTGATTTTGTAATACTGCGTTCTGTCAATGTATCTGTTTGGAAATAAATTTATTAGATCTTGATACGTGTGAATACCTAACTCCTTACGAAGTAAATCGGCTCTATTTGGGCCAACACCTTTTAAGTAATCTATGGGAGTTTGAAGATTGGTAGTCATAGAAGACGAATTTAAGGCATTTCAATCAATTCAAAAAATAGAAAATTTATGTATTTTGGCTTAATGGTTGATATCTCAAGTTTATGAAAAGATTCTTAATTATAATTTTGCTGCTTTTTACTTCTGGTTTGCAAGCACAGCAAACTGACTATGTTGATTTTAAAACGGCAAAAGCAGATATTGTTTTTGGAGATTTGAGTAAAAAGGAAGTTGGAGGAACTATTGTTTATGAATTTGAAGTTTTAAAAAGCACAGATTCCATTTATATTGATGCGGTTAATTTTTCCGAAATAAAGTATGTTTTAGACGGAAGAATTAAAGGTGAATTGTATGATGGAAAGCATCTGATTATTAAACACCCATTTAAATTAAATACACACCATAGAATTGATGTTACTTGGAAGGCAAAACCAACAAAAGCCATGTATTTTGTCGATTGGGGATATGAAGAAGGCAATAAACAAATTTGGACACAAGGTCAAGGCAAATACACCAGTAATTGGCTGCCGAGTATAGATGATATGAATGATAAAATTGAATTTGATTTAAGTATTACATTCCATAAAGATTATGACGTGATAGCCAATGGCAAATTAACAAATCACCAAATCAACAATTCTACAATTACGTGGCATTACAATATGCAACAACCCATGAGCAGCTATTTAGTGGCCTTAGCAATTGGTAAATACCATAAAAACACAGAACTGTCTAAAAGCGGTATTCCTTTAGAAATGTATTATTATCCCGAGGATTCGTTAAAATTTGAACCAACGTACCGGTACACCAAACAGCTATTTGATTTTCTTGAAGAAGAAATAGGCGTGCCGTATCCCTGGCAAAATTACAAACAAGTACCCGTTAAAGACTTTTTATATGCAGGTATGGAAAACACCAGTACCACTATTTTTGCAGATAGTTTTGTTATAGATTCTATTGCTTTTGTAGATAAAAACTACGTGAATGTCAATGCGCATGAACTCGCACACCAATGGTTTGGTGATTTGGTTACCGAAACTTCCGGTACGCACCATTGGCTTCAAGAAGGGTTTGCGACTTATTACGCCTTATTAGCCGAACGAGACGTGTTTGGAGACGCTTATTACTATTGGCAGCTTTACCAATACGCCCAAGAATTATTGGAACAGGATAAAGTAGGACAAGGCACTTCGCTTTTAGATCCAAAATCGAGTAGTATCACGTTTTATAAAAAAGGAGCCTGGGTATTGCATATGCTTCGGGAACAAGTAGGTGATAAAGCGTTTAAAACGGCTATTAAAAATTATTTAGAAAAACATCAGTTTAAAAATGTGGAGACCGATGATTTTATTGTTGAAGTTGAAAAGGCTAGTGGACAGGATTTAGATGAATTTGTGAAAGTGTGGTTGGAAAGCGACATCTTTCAATATGAAAAGTGTATTAATTCATTAAGTAAAAATTCAAAACAAATGTCAAAAATGATTGAATTGGATCAAGAGTTGCTTTTTTCGTCTCATTCTCCAGACTATAATGTTGATAGATACTTTGACAAAGCGACGAGTTTGCAATTAAAAGCATATTTGTTTTCTAAAGATATGATTACCATTGTTCATGACAGCATAATTAAAAAAGCTTTAAATACAAAAGATATAAAAGTCCGTCAAGCCCTAGCTATAAATAAAACAGAAATACCTTCAGAATTAAAAGCAGACTTTGAAACTCTTTTAAATGATGAATCTTATCTCACCATAGAAAAAGCATTATTCAATTTATGGTTAAATTTTCCGCAAGAGCGAAATAAATACTTAAGTAAAACAAGAGACATTCAAGGATTTAATGATAAAAACGTGCGCATTCTTTGGTTAACATTAGCATTAATTACTGAAGATTTTGAGCCCGAAAATAAAAATAGGTATTTTGAAGAGCTCACGGATTATACAGACCCCATATATGGTTTTGAAATCCGACAAAATGCTTTCCTGTATTTGCAAGAAATAAAAGCTTGCAAAGAGGCTTGTGCTGAAAATCTAAAGCAAGCTGCCAGTCATCATAGTTGGCAGTTTTCAAAATTTGCTAAATCCTTATTGGAAGTGATTGACAGTAATTAGTATATAGAACTCATTTACATAGCATCAGAAAATCTATTTCCTCCGTTCCAGATTGGCAGGATTTCTACATACCAAACAACTCGCTAAATAGGTGATTGAAAGTTCGTAAACGCCATTGGTCCTTCCGATACTCGACGTATTCAAATCATAAGAAAAACCGAAGCGCAATTGCTCAAACTCCAAACCCACGAACGCATTTATGGAAGTAAGCAACTCATTGTTTGCATGGTTCTTTGCGGGATTGGTAACCGCCATGGCACCGAGCATTAATTTGTCAAGCTTTATGGTGGTGCCTATGTCAAACCTGTTAAAACCGCCTTGTTGCATATAATTGGCGGAAATAATCATGTCGTTATAATCAAAATAGGGAAACTTGTAATAGCCATGTAGGGAATAAAAAATATCCAGCGGCACATGGCCATTATCCAAAAAGGAAATATTGGGCCTGTTTAAATGCTTAATGGAGGCACCTAGCCATAAATCGGTATCGTTTCGTGTGTTCTTTTTGTCAAAAACAAATCCAGTACCGAAATCCATAAAGGCAATATTGTCATTTGCATTTAAGGCAAAAGGGTCTGACGAATTCGGATTAATGGTTCCTGAATTAATATTAATTTGGTCTGCCAGCAATAGGTTCCTGAAATTAAAAGACTTTGTTCCAAAACCAACCTCTATAGCTGGCCTGAAAAACCAATCGTTTGCTAGCTCGATATGATACGCAAAGTTAATGTTGCCCTGTAGGTGGTTGTAATTGGTCTTGTTTTCATGTTGGTTTAAAATACTGAAACCGATGCCTCCCACATTCTCAATCCAAGAATTAAAAAAGGCATACTCCGTATCTACCCTTAGATCCAAACTGGGCCATTGCGTTCTATGCATTAATCCTAAATAAGAAGCGTCTTCAAAGCCTGAAAACCCAGGGTTTAAAGTTTCGGGAACTAAAAAATATTGTGAAAAAACAGGGTCCTGTGCATTTGCTTTTGAATAAAAACAAGCTATGATAATGAGTGTCAGTAGTTTAAATTTCATCTATAATATATCCTGTTTTTATTTAATTAAAACTAAAGAGCCTTCTCTTGTAATCGTGTGGTTATAGAAGGTTTTGGCGGTAAGTTTATAATAGTAGTTGCCATTTTCACTAGCAATCCCTTTTATTTTTCCGTCCCAACCTCTTATATTTTCGCCTGTTTCAGCATATATGATACCGCCCCATGTATCGTAAATATGAAGTGTCATGTTATTTAATCCAATAAAAACAGGAGCGAAGTAATCGTTTAAGCCGTCTTTATTTGGGGTGAACGCATTCGGCATGATAATGCTGTACCCTTTTTCAATTACTAAAGTGGTTTCGCTATAATATTCACATCCAAATGGATAGGTGACGGTCTGTTTTATGGTGTATGTGCCTTCTTTTACATATATATGTTCTGGATTTTCCTCATTTGAAAAATTGCCATCTCCAAAGTCCCATGAGATATTGGTAAAATCGCCAATAGATCCATTAGTGAATGTGATGGGGTCATAAACTGAATACAAATTGTAAACACTAAAACCAAAGGAATCTGTAGTAAAACGCGCGTCATCCAGTATGGGAGTTTCTACTTGAATTGAAAACTCTTCAACACAGCCAAAGCTATCTGTAACTGTAAGTATGACTAAGCCATTGGTGTCGGTTCTCATTATTTCGTTATTGGCACCACTAATAATACCACTAGACCAGCTAAGTTGATAAGGAGGGATGCCCCCTTTTACTTTAGCAATAAATGTTTGATCTACATACTTAGTTTCGCAATTAAAATTTGTAATGACTTCAAAAGGGGATTCCAATGCAGCAAATCTTTTTACTTCCCATGTTTCTGATAGTTTACAGTTATTGGCGTCGGTGATGGTCACGGTGTAAACGCCAGGAGGTATGTTTGATAAATCTTCTATTCTAGAACCATTGCTCCAAGAAAAGGACAAGGGCAATGTGCCTCCGGTAACTTCAAGATCTATGGCTCCGGAATTTACATCATCACAATCTAAAGCATCTGTTACATCACCAATGAGTTTTAATGGCAAAGGCTCGATAATAGTGAACGTTTCTTGTATAACGCAGTCTTTAGCATCTGTAATGGTAACGGAGTAAGTTCCTGGGCCTATGTTGTTTCGTTCGTTTCCAGAAGTTGAACCATCGTCCCATACTAATGAAATGGGGTTTTCACCACCAACAAGATTTAGTTTGATACTGCCATCATTTTCGCCATGACAAGACACATTTTTTACGGTTGGATTAATATCAAAAATAGGCGCATTGGCTAAAGTGATAGGGAAATTCACAACACAGTCTAAAGCATCAGTTACCGTAACAACATATGTACCATGGGATAAATTGTTTTGAACCATGCCAGTACCTAAATTGCTCCATACCAAAGGTTCATAAGGAGGTACGCCTCCAGAAATGCCATTGATGGTAATAGCACCACTGTCATCATTATAGCATATAATTTCTTTTACGGTGTAATCTAGTTTTATTTCGGGGTTTTGAGGCACTACAACTTGTAAATTTTTGGTGCATCCAGAGTTATCGGAAACTGTTAAGTTGTAAGTTCCGGCCTGAATATTATTTAAGTTTTGAAGACTGCTTCTAAAGCCATTAGGCCCTGTCCAGGACCATCTATAATTAGGTCTGCCACCCTTTGCCGTAACGTCAATTTTACCCGTAAAAGAGCCGTAACAAAGAATTGTATCTACGGGATTAGCTAAACTAACTTCTAATAATGGCGGTTCTATGATGGTGTAGCTTCCTCTTAGAGTATCGCAATTATTCACTTCGGTAATAGTTACTTCGTAGTCGCCCGGTTCTAGGTTTGATAGATCTTCCGTAGTGGCAGTAAATGTGGGGTCATCAACTTTTACCCAAGTATAATTATAAGGAGGCGTTCCTCCTAAGGTGGTTAGATTGATTCTTCCATCATTAAGTCCGAAACAAGAAATATCATTTTTACTACCTGAAAATCTAAATAGTCCAGGTTCGGTAACACGAAAGGTGTTGCTGTATGGACATTTGCCGTCATCGGTGATATTTAAAGTATAGTTACCTGGTTCTAGATTGAAAATATCTTCATTTGAACTTGAAAAGCCATTAGGGCCTGTCCAAGTAATTGTATAAGGATTTCCTGTTGAAAAAGGGATGCCGCCTGATATATCAATATTTATAGAGCTGTCATCAGATCCAAAACACGTAGCATTTACGATGTTTGGTGTTACCTTTATTAAAGGATTAACAGTTACTGTGATAGTGAAATCTGGCCCTGGACACGATCCCGATATGGGAGAAACAGTATAGGTAACAGTGGCAGGAGCATTTGTATTATTTGTTAGTGTTTGACTAATATTTGTTCTTGGTGAGGATTGCTCTGATGCACCACTTATTGCACCTGCTGGAGTTATTACGGGCGTATTCCATGTATAGGTTGTGCCAGAGGGAACATTGTCTGTACCATTCGAGGTAGGTCTTACTTGAAAGGTTTGCCCACTACATATATCAATAGCTTTGGGAGAAATAATAGGGGATAAAACTAAATCTACCGAAAAATTTTGATTTTTAGTAGTCGTACCACAACTATTTGTTACACTAAAAGTAACCGTGTAATTTCCGCTAGCAGAATAGTCTATTTTTCCTGGATTTAATAGGGTAGATGATGAGGGTGTTCCACCCGGAAAACTCCATAAATAGGTGATTTCTGAACTTGGGGAACATGTTTCTTCAACAGTTCCAACTGGGAAAATGGATGCAGATTGACAAAAATTAGAGAGCGGTTCTAATGTTGTAACAGGTGGTTTTTTTACATCGATACGCTTAGTAATGGATCGATCTATACCACATGAGTTTCTTGTGGTTAATCTCAGATAATAAATACCCGGTGTTGTAAAAGATATGACAGGGTTTTTAGAATTTCTATAGGTGCCATTTGTGAAATTCCAACTTTCTGGTTCTTCTCCACAATAAGCTTCAGAATAGGAAATAATATCCCAAATGTAAGTTTCGGCGCCACAACCCAGACTAGCATTAGTCGTGTTTGTTATTTGCAGAGGAGTGGAAGCACAGGCATTATCAAAAGTAAAATTGGGTTCTAGGATGGGTTCAACACAAATGGTTTTAGTTGCTGAAATTCCTTTTCCGCAAGGGGTTTCAGCCGATAAAGTAACGGTGTAATTCCCTGGTGTTCTGTAAACATGACTCGGATTAACCGCTCTTGACGGCGTACTTCCATCTCCAAAGTCCCAAGTGTATACATTAACAGTGCTACAATCATTTGTAAATCCTGCTACGGTAGTATTGTTAAAGTAAACAGATGTATTAGCACATACGATGCTGTTTACATTAAAGCTTATAGTGGGTACATCTAAAATAATAATAGGGCCAGCAGTTAAGAATGTGCTACCACAGGAAGTGGTTATTGTTAAAGTAACCGTGTTCCCACTTGGACAGTTAAATCTGGTAAATGTATGCGGTATAGGGAAATCTTGAGATGCTGGTGGATTTGCTGAATTAAAATAAGGCGAGCTTTCTAACTGGGCTTGTGTGTAATTTGCCGTCGTGCCATCGCCATAATTTACACGATAATTTGTATCTGAAGGATTTGAAGCCCAAGACCCAATGGCAAAATCCATAGGCGAAACCGGTGTGCATAAATTGGTGGTATTTCCTGGTGCTATTAAGGCACCGATGGGGTTGTTGGAGTTTTTTATTACATAAGTAATAGCGTTGTTACAGCCACTCGTACCAATTCCTGTTATTATCATATTAAAAGCTCCCAGTTTTGTATAAGTATGCATTCTAGGGAATGTGACATTTGTTTCGGTTGTGCCATCGCCCCAATCGACATTATAAGAAGCAATACAGGAAGCCGAAGCCGAATCGTTTCCAACATTAATGGTGTATTGAAGGTCGGTGTTGTTGTCTCCACACTTTTCAAAAGGAGCAGCCGACCCACTAGGGGCATTTAGATTAACAAATTTTAAATCTGGTTTTTGCTGAACGGAAACAGTTTTAGTTAAAGAAGTGCTAATCCCATTAGCATCCGTAACGGTTAGGGTAACATCATTATCTTGAAATCCACATCCTAATGCTGTAAATGCAAATGTAGGATTACTATTGGTAGAGGTTTTTCCGCTACCAAAATTCCATAAATAAGTAAAAGGTGCATCTCCTGTAACTATAGGGGTGAATGTGATGGGGGTATCTGAGCAAGCGTTATTGTTATTAAAACTGAAATCTATAGTAGGAGGTAAAACAAAATCACTATTTTTAATAGATACTTCTATAATTTTATTTAGTCCAAAAAATGAAATAGTTAATACAGCGCACAATAAAAGGGCTAAATAGTATTTTTTGTTCATGTAGTTTAATTAGTGGTAATTTTAAGGCTATGGTGGTTTTTTTTTACAAAGAATGTTTTTTTAATCTTATGTAATAGTTTTTTTTCTACGAAATACATAAATAAATATGTAAAAAGCATTCTTATGCTTTTTTATCGATTAAATGCTATCTATAAAACATACGGATGAATATTTTAATCAGGTATCCGTCATAATTTTTATATTTACAAATAAAACATAATTTGAAAGCATTAGTAATTTCTGGTGGTGGTAGTAAAGGTGCTTTTGCTGGAGGTGTTGCACAATACCTCATTGAAGAGCTTAAGCGCGATTATCAATTATATATAGGTACTTCTACGGGCAGTTTATTGACATCTCATTTGGCTTTGCAAAAGATTGAAAAGATTAAAGATGTTTATACTAGTGTAACCAACGATAGTATTTTTGATGTGTGTCCATTTGTGGTTAAACAAAAACATGGTGCCCAAAATATAGCCATAAATCATTTTAATGTCATTATGAATTTTTTAAGAGGCAGTAAAACCTTTGGTGAAAGTCATAATTTAAGAGCTTTAATTAAAAACACTTTAACCGAGGAGGAGTTTTTAGTCTTAAAGCATTCCACCAAAGATGTGGTGGTAACCGTGTCTAATTTATCGCTAAACCAAGTAGAATATAAATGTTTAAGGGATTTTGATTATGAGGAATTTATAGATTGGATTTGGGTGTCATGTAACTATACACCATTTATGAGCTTGGTTAAAAAAGATGGTTGCGAGTATGTCGATGGTGGTTTGGGTAATATGGTTCCCATTGAAGAAGCTATAAGTCGCGGAGCCACCGAAGTGGATGCCATTATTTTGCAAACCGAAGTTAACCAATTCAATAGATTGCCGTCAAGAAACCCTTTTTCTTTATTAACGAATATGTTTGCTTTTATGTTGGATAAAATTGAGTCTCAGAACATACGTATTGGAAAATTTACAGCAAATCATAATGATGCCATCATTAACTTTTATTATGCCCCTACTGTTTTAACGACCAATTCGCTTATTTTCAATAAAGAGAAAATGACACTTTGGTGGCAAAGTGGCTATGACTTTGCCAAATTTAAAAACCAAGAAATAAGTCAATTAGAAAATTAAATATGAGGGCATTAGTAATTTCAGGCGGTGGTAGTAAGGGGGCTTATGCAGGTGGTGTAGCCGAATATTTAATTAAAGAAAAAGGATGTAAATATGATCTATATGTAGGAACCTCTACGGGAAGTTTGTTGGTGCCACACCTTGCTGCTGGTAAGATTGACAAAATTTATGATGTGTTTACAGACGTCAAGCAAAGCAATATTTTTAGTGTGAACCCTTTTCGAATACAAAAAAAAGGAGATAGAGAATATGTGTCTATAAACTTTGTAAATTCGTTGTGGCAATTTATAAAAATGAAGCGCACCTTTGGTGAAAGCAAAGCGTTGAAACGTTATCTTAAAAAACACTTTACGGAAGAAGAGTATTATTTTATAAAAACAACTAAAGAAGACGTGGTTGTAACGGTTTCGAATCTATCTCAAAACAGAGTGGAGTATAAGTCTATAAAAGATTTTTCTTATGATGAATTTTGTGAATGGATTTGGATTTCGTGTAACTACATTCCTTTTATGTCGTTGGCGAAAGTCGATGGTTTTGAGTATGCCGATGGCGCTTTTGGTTGCGTGGTACCTATACGAGAAGCTATTCAGCGAGGTGCAACAGAAATTGACGCCGTGGTTTTAGAATCTGAAAACATGGAATACATGAAAGTGTTGGGCAAAAACCCATTTTCCTTAATGCTCAATTTATTTGGGCATTTGTTGGATCAAGTAGAACGCAGTGATATTCTTATAGGAAAGCTTGCGGCTAAGAATAAAGGGGTAAAACTTAATTTGTATTATACACCTTCAAAACTCACTGAAAACTCACTGATATTCAATAAAAAACTCATGGTTTCTTGGTGGCAACAAGGGTTTGATTATGCAAAGAGCAGGCATAAATAAGCCATATCGAATGGGTTGCGTATTGGTTGATTTACCATAATTCAGATACTTCTTCTTTTATAAATGATAATGCAGCATCACTCGGTGAACGGCGTTCCATCATTTCGGTTAAAATAACCTCTCTAAGCTTATTGGCTGTATCGGTTTTTTCAAGTAAACTGGCTTTTCTTATTAATTGAATCGTGGCATTTTTCGCTGCATTAATAATGTTCCAACACCTCTCGCTTATATAGATTTGTTGTGTTAAATTATGTTCAAATTCTTGTTCAATATTCTGTATAATTAAAGCCTCATAAGCTTCCTTGTTTGAAGTTGTTGGAGGAACTCTAATTAGTAAATTTGATGGGGTCATGCGTTCTAAAAACAACACCATGCGCTCATAGGCTTGTAATCGCATTGGCAGGACATTAACTTGCAAATCTTTCTTCAATAAAAACCGTCTTCTGCCATCTTCGTTTTTGGTGTGTTCCTTAAAAAAATAATAAGCAATAAGTCCAGTAATTAATGAAGGAATAGCAAATAAAAAAAGGTCAATTAGTCTGTTAGCATCCATAAAAAGTATCATTTGGTTAAGTAGGTGTGCTTTTTAATTAGCTGTTAAACTTATATTTATATTGAAACGGCTAACTTGTTTTTCCACCCAAATATAAGCAATCTTTTAAGAGACTGTTTAAATTTTATTTTTGGAATGTTTTATAGGGCATTTTTTCGTCAGATGAAGGTATTTTAAGATTCATAGCTATAGCTACGAACCGAAAAATAGCTGAAGTATGGCGGAAAAAGNNNCATAAAAGAACCAAAGGATAAAACTTAAACAGACTCTAGATCTTGCATAGAAGTAAATTTGTGATACATATATTTAAAGAATCATAGTTCTAAAAACCATATCTTTATAATATGGAAAAAAGAACAAAACGTTTTGTAATGGCTTTTTTTGCAGTTTTGATTTTAGCAGTAGCTTTTTTCAATATTAGTGATTATATAATAACTTGTAAATTAAAGAACTACTTAAAAAATGATTTGCCACAATCCGTGGAAGTTGGTTATAGTGCATTATCAGTGAGCTCTTGGCAGGGTAAGTTAATCCTGTTAAAACCAAAGATTATTAAGAAAGGAAATACTAGTAAAATAAAGTATTTACAAATGTCGATAGATACATTAGTAGTAGATGGTATCAGTTATTGGGATTATTGGATTCATGATAAAATTTCTATTGAAATGGTAAGTATAAGCAATCCAGAAATTGTTTACAACCATAATAAATCAGTGGATACTAAACAGTATGAATCCTTAAAATTGGCACCAATAAAGAAGCGTGTTGAGATAGAAACATTTAAAATGACTCATAGCGACGTGACTGTTTTTAATGCCCAAACAGACTCCTTAATACTGAATTCAAAAAATATAGACGTAACTATTCAAAATATTGAATTATTTGATAAAGAGACAAAAAACAAGAAAGCTTTAAGTTTTGAATCCTATCAATTATCCTTTGAAAATCTGTTCTATCAGCTAAATGATTTTGAGAATGTAACTGTAAAAAAATCTGAGATTAATAATGATAAAATAAAACTTAATACAGTTACATTAAAAACCAAATACACGAAGCAAAAACTATCAAGCCTTTTGACAACAGAAAGGGATCATTTCAATATTTCTATAGATTCTATTGAATTAAACAATCAGGATTTTGGATTTAAACAGGATACTCTTTTCTTTTTTCATGTGCCTAAAACTATTTTATATCGTGCTAAAACCAATATTTATAGAGACAAGTTAGTTGAAGACGACCCAACGATTAAGCCCCTATATGGCGAGATGCTAAAAACCATAAATTTTGACTTCATGCTAAAAGAAGTTGTGATAAAAAACTCTAACATAAGTTATATTGAACGTGCTAAAGCTGATAATTCTGGTGGTGGGATTTCCTTTTCTGATTTTGAAGCTACATTGCAAAATGTAGGAAACACCTATAAATCTCCAGAAAAAACTACTATAAACATTCATTCAAACTTCATGAAAAGCTCACCATTAAAAGTAGATTGGAGTTTTGATGCCAACGACCCAAGTGGTTCATTTCTATTTAGTGCCGATTTAGGCACATTTCAAACAAATGATATAAATAAATTTTCGGCACCTAATTTACATGTGCGTTTTGAAGGTGAAATTTTAAAAACCTATTTTACAATTAGTGGGAATGCCAGCACCTCTCGAATAGATTTAAAAACCAAATACCAAGAATTTGATATTATTGCCTTGAGAAACGATGGTAAAAGGAAAAACAAACTCATATCTAATATTTTAAATATTTTTGTGTCAAAAGACAGCAAAGAGGCTTCGGATAATTTCAGAGTTGGCTCGGAAGAAGACGTTGAAAGAGATCAAACAAAGTCAGTTTTTAACTTTATTTGGCTTAATGTAAAAGCAGGATTGTTGGATGCGATGACGGGCAGCCCAAAAAATGACTAAATACAATTTTTCAATAAAATTGTTTATAATTATTAATAAATGGGAGCCATTAAAAGCTTTACAATACTTATTTTCACAGTCTAAAATGAAATTGAAAATTGGAGAAATATTTAAGTCAGTTAAACGAAGCACAATTAGAGCCTACTATACAAAAAGACGGGCCAATGATTATAATTGCTGGTGCAGGTTCAGGTAAAACACGTGTACTTACCTACCGTATTGCTTATTTAATGAGCGAAGGTGTCGATCCGTTTAATATATTATCATTAACCTTTACTAATAAGGCAGCTCGCGAAATGAAAGAGCGTATTGCCACTATTGTCGGTACAAGCGAGGCTAAGAATTTATGGATGGGAACCTTTCACTCGGTTTTTGCTAAAATTTTACGTATTGAAGCCGATAAATTAGGGTATCCAAGCAATTTTACCATTTACGATACGCAGGATTCCGATAGATTGATTTCTTCTATTATTAAAGAAATGAATCTTGATAAAGACATTTATAAATACAAACAAGTTCGTTCTAGAATTTCATCCTATAAAAATAGCTTGATTACCGTACGGGCCTATTTTCAAAATCCAGAATTAATTGAAGCAGATACCATGGCAAGACGCCCACGTTTGGGTGATATTTACAAAGAGTATGTAGAGCGTTGTTTTAAAGCTGGCGCAATGGATTTTGATGATTTGTTATTGAAAACCAACGAGTTATTGACACGTTTTCCAGAGGTCTTGATGAAATACCAAAACCGCTTTAAATACATTTTGGTTGATGAGTACCAGGATACTAACCATTCGCAGTATTTAATAGTAAGGGCGTTGTCCGATAAATTTCAGAATATTTGTGTGGTAGGTGATGATGCACAAAGCATTTATGCATTCCGTGGTGCCAATATCAACAATATTTTAAATTTCCAGAAGGATTATGATGATGTAAAGGTGTTTCGTTTGGAGCAAAATTATCGTTCCACCAAAAACATTGTAAACGCTGCCAATTCAATCATTGATAAAAACCAAACTAAATTAGACAAGGTCGTTTGGACAGCCAATGATGAAGGTGAAAAAATTGTAGTAAATCGCTCGTTAACCGATGGTGATGAAGGACGTTTTGTGGCAAGTACCATTTGGGAAAACAAAATCCAACATCATGTAGCAAATAGTGACTTTGCTGTTTTATATAGAACCAATGCCCAATCGCGTGCTATAGAAGATGCCTTAAGAAAGCGTGATATTCCATATAGAATTTATGGTGGTTTGTCTTTCTATCAACGAAAGGAAATAAAAGACGTTTTGTCATATTTGCGATTGATTATAAATCCTGCCGATGAAGAAGCTTTAAAGCGGGTTATTAATTTTCCACCACGGGGCATAGGTGATACAACCATAGATAAGTTAGTCGTAGCAGCCAACGGCTATAAGCGTTCTATTTTTGAGGTAATGAAAAACATCGATAAAACCGATGTAAAAATAAATTCGGGAACGAAAGGAAAGCTTCAGGATTTTGTGACCATGATTGAAAGCTATCAGGTGCTAAATCAAACTGCCGATGTTTTTGAATTGGCAGAACATGTTACCAGAACCAGCGGATTGATTAGGGAGTTTAAAAAGGATGGTACCCCTGAAGGTGTTACCAGAATGGAAAATATTGAGGAACTTTTAAATGGTATGAAAGACTTTGTGGAAGGCCAAAAAGAATTGGCTGACACCACAGGTAATTTAGCAGAGTTTTTAGAGGATGTAGCCTTGGCAACCGATTTGGATGCTGATAAAGGCGATAGTGACCACGTAGCATTAATGACCATACATTTAGCTAAAGGTTTGGAGTTCCCGTATGTGTTTGTAGTTGGATTGGAAGAGGATTTATTCCCGAGTGCCATGAGTATGGGGACACGCAGTGAATTGGAAGAAGAGCGCCGTTTGTTTTATGTCGCCTTAACACGTGCCGAAAAACAAGCCTATTTAACCTATGCGTTGTCGCGCTACCGTTGGGGGAAATTAGTAGATTCTGAACCAAGTCGTTTTATAGAAGAAATTGATGAGCAATATTTAGAAATAACAACCCCAATTGAAGAACATCGTTTTAACCCCATGTTGGACGCCGATATTTTTGGTGATGTAGAACCAAATAAAATTAGGTTTAAACCTGCGAAACAAGCTGTGTTAAAAAAGGGTGGTTCAACGAAAGAAGAACCTGTTAAGTTTCAGGTTACCACACCTAAAAATTTAAAGCCTGTAACAGCAACAGATAGCAATACCAATTTATTCGATAGTAAATTAGTGGTAGGTAATCTGGTTAAACACATGCGTTTTGGTACGGGTGAAGTTTTAAAAATAGAAGGAACAGGTGCCGATGTGAAGGCCGAAATTAAATTTCAGCACGGAGGCATTAAAAAATTATTGTTACGTTTTGCTAAGTTGGAAATAATAGGGTAATTTTAAGCAATGGCTGAGTTTATTAGAATATACGAAGAAAATCCCAATCCAAAAGAAATTGATCGGGTGGTTGCTGTTCTAAAACGAGGCGGGTTGATTATTTATCCAACCGATACGGTTTATGGTTTGGGATGTGATATTAATAATTTAAGAGCGCTTGAACGGGTGGCGCAAATAAGAGGCGTTAAGCTAGAAAAAGCCAATTTTTCGTTTGTTTGTCATGATTTAAGCCATTTAAGCGATTATGTAAAACAAATCGATACAGCGACTTTTAAAATATTAAAACGCGCACTTCCGGGACCTTACACATTTATTCTTCCGGGCTCTAACAGTTTGCCAAATCCATTTAAAAAGAAAAAAACGGTAGGTATCCGTATTCCTGCCAATAATATTGCATTGGAAATCGTAAAGAAACTGGGGAATCCCATAATTTCAACGTCTATTCATGATGATGACGCCGTTATTGAATATACCACCGACCCCGAACTTATTTTAGAAAAATGGGATAATTTGGTCGATTTGGTTATTGATGGTGGTTATGGTGATAACTATGCTTCTACGGTTATCGATTTATCGGAAGATGAACCCGTTGTTATTAGGGAAGGAAAGGGGAGTTTGGAGATATTTTAATCGCTAATACTTTAGAAATGAAAAACAATCAAATAAATTATATTGAATTCAAAGCTGCTAATCTCGAAGAAATCAAAGTGTTTTATAGCAAATGTTTTAATTGGGTTTTTACGGATTATGGATCAAATTATATAGCTTTTTCTGAAAGTGGTTTAGATGGTGGATTTGAAAAAACGGATTCAAAAATCGTGAATGGAGCATTAGTTGTTCTATATCATGAAGATTTAAGTTTGATTAAAAATAATGTTGTTCAATTTGGAGGTAACATATCAAAAGATATTTTTTCATTTCCAGGAGGAAGACGATTTCATTTTTTAGACCCAGCGGGTAATGAACTAGCTGTTTGGTCTGATAAATAAAACAAGAAAGCCTCCACTATCGCGATCGTCCCGCTCGTGACGGTATTACTCATGCATACTACATTATAATTAATGAAATCGTGAATGCTTCGCATTTGAAGTAAAAAGCCCACAGCGAAGTACGAGAGCGGACTTGTAACCTTTCGTAAGCTCCGCTTTTATCTTCAAATAAAAATATATTTTCATTTTCGATAATGTTCAAGATAAACTCCTAGCCGGGCCTTTAGGTAACGCCATTTTCAGCACAAAAAAAAGCCCAACCTTTCAGTTGAGCTTTCTTATTTATTTTTAAATTCTAATTATTTTTGAACAGAAAGGTTTTTCATTTCTTTTTCAACCATATCATAGAATTGGTCAATTTTAGGAAGCACTACAATACGAGTACGTCTGTTTTTTGCTCTGTTTTCAGCAGTGTTGTTGTCCACTAAAGGCACATAATCAGCACGTCCAGCAGCAATTAACTGAGCAGGGTTTACACCAAGTGTTTGTAATACTCTAATAATTGAAGTAGAGCGCTTAACACTTAAATCCCAGTTATCAACTAGAACACCACTTGAATAAGGAACGTTATCGGTGTGACCTTCAACCATACATTCGAAATCCGGTTTGCCGTTTACTACTTTTGCAACTTTAGCGAGTACTTCTTTAGCTCTTGAAGTGACGATGTAGCTGCCACTTTGGAATAATAATTTATCGGAAATAGAAATGAATACTACACCTTTTTCAACATTGATTTCAATGTCCGGATCGTTGATGCCTACTTCACGTTTTAAGCTAGTTACTACAGCAAGTGTAATACTGTCTTTTTTAGTTAAAGCATCTTGTAGACGTGTAATTTTCATATCTTTTTCTTTGATGCTTTCTAGAGTTTTCTCTATGTTGCTAGCTCCTTTTGAAGATAATATTTGTAAGTTGTCATTGCTTTTTCTTAAATCGGCAACTTGTTCTTCTAAAGTAGTTGCTCTTGCTGTTGCAGCAGCTCTATCTTCTAAACATGTATTTAATTTAACTGTTGCAGAATTCAATAAATCTTGAGATTCTTTGTATTTTGCTTCAAGGTCTGTAAATTGTTTTTTAGAAACGCACGAGCTCAATAAAAACATCGTCGATAAGCTAAGTAATAAGATTTTCTTCATAATTATTTAAGGGTTTTATATTTCTCTATATTTGTGCAAAAATATGTAAAAAAGAGCTGTTAATAGTATTTTAACAAAACTTTTGCAAACAATTTATCAACTTTTATAGTTTACGTTACTATTTACGAAATAATCTAAAACAATGGATGTTTTTTGATAATAGATTATTTTGTTTTTTACTGACTTTCTTTGTCTTAAGAGTTGTTTTAAATGCGCGTAAAAACTAAAGTGTGCTTTTAAGACAGCCAGGGTATGTTTTGGTTTTAGTTCTACTAAAAATTTAATTCCTGCAATGCCATCTAAAACCAAGCGTATTAAGATAATAAGGAAAATATTACCCTTTGCATTTTTGGTTAATGTATATAAACTATTCCTGAAATTAAGAAATGTTTTTTTTGGGTTGGCATTGTTAAGGGTAGCTCCACCAACATGATAAATGGTAGATTGCCCAACATATTTAACAGCATAGCCTAAGTTTTTTGCCCGCCAGCACAAATCTATTTCTTCCATGTGGGCAAAAAACGCTTCGTCTAAGCCGTTTAGTTCGTTAAACACGTACTTTCTAATAAATAAGCAAGCACCCGATGCCCAAAATACTTCGGTAGTATCGTTATACTGTCCGTTATCTTTTTCAATGGTATTGAAAATTCGACCTCTGCAATAGGGGTAGCCATATTTATCGATAAATCCTCCTGCGGCACCAGCATATTCAAAATAATCTCTCTTGTTAAAATCTAATAATTTGGGCTGAATGATGGCTGTGTTGAATTCGTTAGTAAAGGTTTCAATAATTGGTGAGAGCCAATTTACTGTAACTTCAACATCACTATTAAGAAGACAGAAAATATCGGCTTCAATATGTTTTAGCGCGTCGTTATAGCCTTTTGCGTATCCACCATTTTCTTTATTCTGAATTATTTCAATTAATGGAAAGGCTGTTTTTACAAAACTCACAGAATCATCGGTAGAAGCATTGTCTGCCACATAAACAGTAGCTTCTTTAGAATATTCAATTACGGAAGGTAAAAACTGTTCTAATAGTTTTTTTCCGTTCCAGTTTAGTATAACAATAGCTATTTTTAATTCTGCCACAGCGTCATTATTAATTATTCATTATTAATTATTCATTATAATTTGGAATGTCTTTTAAAAAGTCATAACGTTCATTTTTAAAGTCCATTTGGCAATAATAATGATTTAATCCGTTAGTTACCATTAAATAACTAGCGCTCAGCACGCGATTGTATTGTGCTATTTGGTCGAATGTTTGTTGATTTACCGTAATTGATGGCGCTTTGCATTCTACAATTAAATGGATATTTCCGTCGGTATTAAAAACCACAATATCGTAACGCTTTTTTAAATCGTTAACAATCAGTTCTTTTTCAATATTTATTAAAGATTTCGGGTATCCTTTTTCTTCAATTAAATATAAAATACAATGTTGGCGTACCCATTCTTCAGGTTGTAAAATCACAAATTTTTTGCGTATGCAATCGAAAATAGAAATTTTATTTTCGCTATTTTTGAATCGAAACGGAAACTTTGGAAAATTAAGCTCTAGCAACATCGTTGTATTTAGTTTTCAAAGTTAAGCTTCAATAATCAAATACCAAATCTTGAAAAGTATAAATATTGGGTTTTGGAATTTATAATTTGAATTTTTTCAATTTTGGACGAAGTAAAACAATTAGTTACCGACATAAAAAACGGAAAGTTAAGACCCATTTATTTTTTAATGGGTGAAGAACCTTATTATATTGATAAAATTTCAGATTTTATTGAAGATACTGTTTTAGCCGAAGAAGAGCGTGGATTTAACCAAATGGTATTGTATGGGCGCGACGTTACTGTAGAAGATGTGGTCAGTAATGCCAAACGCTATCCTATGATGGCAGAATACCAAGTGATCATTGTAAAAGAAGCTCAAGATTTATCCCGTAGTATAGAAAAGTTGGCGGATTATGCCAAACAACCGCAACCCACAACTATTTTAGTTTTTAATTATAAGTATAAAACCATTGATAAGCGTAAATCGCTTTATAAAACCCTTCAAAAAAGTGGGATAGTTTACGAAAGTAAAAAACTGTACGAGAATCAGGTTGCCGATTGGATTCGACGCGTTTTGTCTTCCAAAAATTACACCATTGCGCCAAAAGCAGCCCAAATGCTCGTGGAGTTTTTAGGAACCGATTTAAGTAAAATAAGTAATGAACTAGATAAACTTCAAATAATATTACCAAAAGGCACCCAAATTACGCCCGAGCATATCGAGGAAAACATCGGTATAAGCAAAGACTTTAATAATTTTGAATTACGCCATGCCATTGGTGAAAAAAATGCTCTTAAAGCTTATAGAATTGTTAATTATTTCGCCGAAAATCCTAAGGACAATCCCATGGTTGTTACCGTGTCTTTATTGTTTAGTTTTTTTTCGCAATTGCTTCATTTTCATGGTCTGGAAGATAAATCGCCTCGACATGTTGCTTCAGCATTAAAAGTGAATCCGTATTTTGTTAACGACTATGTTACAGCTGCAAGAAATTACCCCATGAGGAAAGTAAGCGAAGTTGTTTCAACCCTTAGGGAGTTTGATGTTAAAAGCAAAGGTGTTGGTTCTAATGCCGTTCCGCAAGGCGATTTATTAAAAGAGTTATTGGTAAAAATATTATCTTAGTGGTTAAATAATTTAAATCATTAGTGTCCGATTAAAGATTCAAGACCGTTTTGGTAAAAGAAAATAGACTATAGAATAAAGAAAATAGAATATTAGACTAAATGAGAACAAATTGATTTGCTTTTTTGTTTTTTATTAATCGCTAAGTAACTAATTATTGCAAAAAGTTAGGCCACAAATCAATAATCTCTTTGAAAGGCCATTATCAATGCGTTTGCAGTGAATTGTAAACCTTTTATCGGATAACAATGACAATAAATATAAACAGATAAAACATCCATAACTAAGTTTATGTCAAATACAGGAATTATTATATGGATGTAACATCTGACAAATTAAAAACAATAAATAAAAACAGATGAAAACATATCAACTTTTATTGCTATTTGGTATTGTGGTTTTAATTTCTTGTAAAAAAAACAAAAAAGAAACCATAGTACAAGAGCCTATTAAAACAGAAATAGTTTTAACCAAGCTATGGGAAACAGATACATTGCTTAAAACCTGTGAAGCTGTTAGATATCACAAAGAAAAAGGAGTCATTTATGTTTCCAATATAGGAAATGTGCCCCCAAGTGAAAAAGATGGGGATGGTAGTATGTCTATAATCAATCTGAAGGGTGAGATTATTAATCAGAATTGGGTAACAGGAATGAACGCTCCTAAAGGCATCCATTTTTATAATGACAAACTGTATGTTACAGATATTGATGCCATTGTTAAAATAGATATAAAATCGGGTGCTATTGATAAACGAATTGCTGTTGAAAACGCTATTTTTTTAAATGATTTGGATATAGACACGAGTGGTGATGTGTATTTTACAGATTCCAGTGATAGCAAAATTTACAAACTTGTAAATGATGAAGTCTCATTATGGTTGGATTTAGAAGACATGAATCCTAACGGCATACTTGTTGAAAAAGATCGAATTCTAGTAGTTTCATTTAGCAAAGGCGATTTTATAGCTATTGATAAAACAACAAAGAAACCCAGTGTTCTAGCTACGGGCATTGTTAAGGGTGATGGTATTGTGCCAATTAAAGAAGGGTATTTGGTTTCCACATGGCCTGGTGAGCTGTTTTTTGTTGATAAAAAACATCAAGGTGAAACAGCCAACAAAATATTAGATACTAAAGAAGAGAAACTTAACGCTGCCGATATTTCTATAATCCCCGAAGAAAACATCCTTTTAGTACCAACATTTTTTGGAAATAAGGTGGTTGCTTATAAAATTGGTAATGAACTCATTTAAACTTTTTTAATTGAAGTGAAAATTTAACCTTTCGCCAGCGGCTCGTTCGCTAAAATAATCCACTGGGTTATTTTTACGTTCCGCCCTATGCTCTTGGTTGAAGGCTTTCTTCAGTTGTACTAGGCCTACGGAACGAAGAAAAAGCAGGACAGAGCGTTAAGAAACAGTTCTATAGACTGTTTTAGTGAAATCGAAGATTCGGCGTAGCCAATGGACCGGGCGGGAGGCGCATGGACAAAAAA
>LLBY010010416.1_pt2 | contig 23359 bp, 36 predicted proteins | sample 1489401 | NCBI WGS metagenome assembly LLBY01 (sample SAMN04092656, study PRJNA295927) | soil metagenome | biome: Soil prokaryotic community; feature: Bulk soil; isolation source: soil from tomato rhizosphere | host: tomato cultivar Hawaii 7996 | place: South Korea | collected 2011-11-01 | reverse complement strand
GACCGAGTGGTTCCACCGAGGACCAGGAACCACAGGTTCAGGCGGCCCATGTAGAACTTCGTCGGAGGGAGGCCGAACTCACCGAACACGGCGGACATGACCGTGAGGATGCCCGCCTTGTGGTACTGCTTGGCTGCATCGGTGATGGTAGACGCCCACTGCACGTAGCGATCCACCAGCGTGTCATCCGGCAGCCTCTTCCTCTCATCAGCACTGAGGAAGTAGTGAATGCGGGCGACTTCCCGCCCATCCCTGGCCGCCTGCTCAGCTTCACGCATGAGCATGTGGCTCTCGATGGCAGCCTCCGTGATGGCAGGCTGGTTCTCGGGCTGGCCGTACGCCTTGCACAGCTCCCGCCACAGGTCTTCGGCCGGTCGGCCGTCAAGCCTGTACTTGCAGCAGCCAGCGTTCCAGGCCAGCGTCAGCGCGCTGTGCCTGTCCACCCCACGGCGGGACAGCTCGGAGAGCAGCCGCCACATCCGGCCCGAGGCGTCGAAGAGGATGCCGTCGTTGTACCGCTTCCCCTCCTCGTCGCGCTCGTTCGGCTCCAGGAAGTAGAGGTCTCGGAGGTCGGTGTTGATGACCAGGATTTCCTCGGCCTCCTGCTTCGTCGGCCACGACGAAGGGGCAGGCATCGGTCCGTACGCCGTAGGCGGCATCTGGACGAGGTCGGCCGGGTACTTCTCCCGTAGATCCTCTACGTCGAACAGCTCGCCGGTCGTGACCGCCGACACGAAGAACGGCCCTGTGCCTCGGGGCTTGTTGTTCGTCGTGCCAGGGATACGGAGGAGCTGACCCGCATCCCACCCACCCTTGTCACACCCCTGCGACGCGTGCGCGTGAGCGATGGACTTGCCGATGAGGCACAGCTCCGTGCTGTTGTCCGTGGTGGTCTTCCAGAACAGATGGTGCCGACCAGGACTGGTCTCCATGACGATGGTCGGGGTAACCAGGAACAGCTCCGGGCTTGCCCCATCAGCGTCGGCGTAGACCACTGTCTGGTGCTTGATGTTGCTTGCCCGGTTCGACATGTTGTTGTCGAACAAGGCCGGGATGACGTACAGGTCCAACGAGGAGTTGGCCAGCACGAAGGCGATCATCTCGTTGCGCTTCTGCGGCCACTGGAACCAGTGACGTTGGATCGGGCCGTCCTTGTGCCCGAACCGACCACCAGGGAATGTACGGATGCAGGCCCACCCGTGGTCACTCCCGAACAGGAAGTCGAAGTACGCCCCCGCCAGAAGTGGTGTACCTGAGACTGACATATCTCTCCTGATGAAGGCTGGGGAACACGAAGGGGGTCCACATTTCTGCGGACCCCCTCCGCCTCCTTACGTCGGCCGGGTCAGAAGACCCCGGTCACCTTCAGGCGTCGCCCTTGAAGATGCCCGCGCTGCCCTGTGCCTTGGCCGCCGCCTCGTGCTCCGCGACGGACCGGAACTCGTCCACGCTGGCGAAGGCGCGGGCGTGACCGGCCTCCTTCGCCGCCTGCTCCGACGCGAACTTGTCGAAGCTGCCGCTGACCGAGTAGTGGGTGACCTTGGCGTAGAACTCCAGGCCCTCCAGGGTCTTCGGCGACGGCATCACGTACGCGCCCTTGGGGATCTTCTTGCTCTCGGTGAAGATCCCGCCCTCGCTGACCAGCTTGGCCAGCTCGCCGGGGAACTGGTCCATGTCGGCCGCGTCGAAGAACGCGCCCTTGGCCAGGCTCTCCTTGGTCGGCGCGGTGTCCGTGGCCTTGAAGACCGCGTACGCCGTGAAGAACGCGCCGTTGAAGAGGTTGGCGAAGATGGTGAACTTGCGGTTCTTGCCCCACTCCGCCGTCTCGTCCTGGTTGCGGACGGTGATCTTGTACTTCGGCTTGCCGTAGTTGCGCTCGGACTTGACCATGCCCGGCTCGACCTCGTACACGGCCACCCGCAGCCAGGTGCCGACCGGGATGGACGGGTACCGACCGTCGGTCAGGTCGTCGTCGGTGAGGTTGAGGGTGAACCCGCCACCCACAGCCGCCGCCGCCCCGTCCGAGGCCGCCGGGGCGGAAGCCGTCGCACCGAAGAACGCACCGTCGTCCGCGAACTGCTCGCTCATACCGCTTTTCCTGTTCTCTCGTACTTCACTGTGATGTTGCACCAGGTTTCCCTGGCCTCAGCGCAGCATCCCCAACGTCGCCATCTTGCAGACGTAGCAATCGGGGTGCGAGCTGAAGTCTATGTGCCCGTCCTGGAGCTTAGCCCACATGGCTTCGGCTCGGGCCAGGGCGTCGAGTGCGATCTGCTCGTTGTACTCAGCAGTCGCCACCCAGATGTTGTCGGGGTTGTTGTTGTCCCGAGGAATGTAGGTCAAGGCGGCGTAGTCCGCCTTACGACCAGCCTTCCGGAGCCCGTAACCGTACAGCATGAGCTGCACCACGTGCTTCCACGGAGGACCGTTGAGCTTGTAGCTCTGGATGTCCTTGACCTTGGCCGACTTGTAGTCGTTCCAGATCCCCATCAGGAGGAACTGAACGTCGATGTGGCCGTTGATCCTGCCGTATCCGGGGATCTCATGGATGAAGACCTTCTCCTCGCAGAGGTACATCTCCGGAGGCAGGTCCAGGTCTCGCTCCAGCTTCTCGTGCATGGAGGTCCCGACCCATGCCGACAGGGAAAAGCCAGATTCCCTGCCTTGACCCACTGCCAGAGGACCATGGCGGGCCATCTTGCTGGCCAGGCACAGGTCGCAGGGGTCTCCCAGGTCGGACGGGCCGACCGATGACTGCTGGTCACGCGCCGACTGCTTCATGATCGTGGCGCGCACCGTCTGGCGGACGAACTGCCGCGCGTACTCGGTACCGTCCAAGGCGTTGATCCCCTTCACCTCTGAGCTGGTGAAAGAAGCCTAGCACTCGGTACCGACAACGCAGAGAAGGGCGGTCCGCCGTAGTCGGCAGCCGCCCTGTTCGCTCTCAGCGAACACTCACCTTCCCGGACAGGCCGCAGCAATCCGGCCTTCCAGGAGCCAGCAGTGAGGTCCGTGGGGTGTGGTGTCCGGACACTGCATGTCCGCCTCCGGCTTCTGTACTGAGATGACGAAGTCCGGACCACAGTCGTGTCCGAACTGGACCATGGGGTTGCATCCGCAGTTCCGGCCAGGGATGTTGTGGTCCCTGATCGTGACCAGGATGTCGGCCATGCTCACGTGGTCCTGGAAGTTCTCCATCCAGTCCGGCATACGGCCACACTCGGCGCAGACGATGCAGATGTTGCCCTCGTCGATGCTGAGCCGGAAGCCAGGACCACCCTCGCAGGCACAGGGCTGGTACTCGGGCGGGTCGATCGGCGCATCCTCCAGCGGGAAGAAGAACTCCCCGGTCCGGCCGTGATCGGCCAGCTCTCGCGCCGCCTCGAACCCATCCTCGAAGGAGTGGATCTGCATCAGAACAGAGCCTCCCCCTCGTCGTCCACCGGCATCATGTCGATGCTGTGGCTGATGTCGGCATCGTCCGGTGCGGTGGACTCGATGGCCTCCCGCACCTCGCGGAACCGTTCCAGGTGATCCTGGCCCGCCTCCACCGTGAATCGGACGGTGATGGCCACCTCGTGGCCGTCGTCCTCCTCGATCTCGTCAAAGTCCATGCGAGTCCTCCGTCACGGGGCACTGCTGCTTGGCCTTGCCCCACTCTGCCAGCTTGTCGGTGGACATCACCGACAGTTCTGCGATGCGCGACTGGAGCTGAGCGCGCTTGAGATCATCTCCTGCGCTCAGCTCCTCCGCCTCGTTCTTGACCTCCATGACGGAGATCAGCATCTCGATGGTGTCGGCCCCGGACCGCGCTGCATCGTCACAGGCGTTGTCGTCCTCCTGTGCCAGATGCCAGACGAGCATCCACAGCAGGCCGATCACCACCCCTACAGCGAGTCCGATGGCGACGCCCTTTGCGATGCTCGTCTTACGCGGTCCGGTCATGGCCTACTCCTCGACGGTGATCGTGATGGCGTTCTCGTACTTGCGCCTGGTCTGCTCGTACTCCGCCTTGCTCAGGACGGCCTTGGCCAGGGTGGAGTCGGGCTTGGCGACCAGGATCTTCTTGAACTTAGCCGGGGGCAGAACCTCCTCGGCCAGCGCGGCGTCGAAGCGGCGGGTCTCCGCCACCTTGACCCGGAGCTTGCCGAAGGCGTGGGGGTTGGCGCGGGTGGTGATGGCCAGCCGCTTACGCAGCTCCGCCTTGCAGTCGTCGGCCAGCCGCTTGTAGTTCTCCGCCTCCTTGGCGAAGTTGAAGGCGAACGTGGCCACCTGCGCGTCGGTGGCAGTGGTGAGGTCGATGTCCATGGAGTTGATCAGCCCTTCGTGATCTCGATGTGCTTGGTGGCCTTGACGCCCTTGCCGTCGCGCTCGGTGTAGCTCACGTAGAGCTTGTCGATGGCGAACATGGTCCGGGCCTTGATGGTCCAGAGCATCTGCTTGGGGTCGGCGGGCCAGCCACCGGGGATGGTGATGTGGGGGACGAACGGGTAGAGGTCGTCCACCTCGACCTTGCCACCCCGCAGCCGGGTGAGGAGCCGGTCCCGCTCGGTGTAGATGGTGTGGTGACCGATCTTGGGGATCGGCGGCGACACGAGGATGACGTCCACGTGGTCACCGTCCGCGTTCATCCACCGGGCGGTGCCGTGGGCCTCGCACAGGATGGTCTCGTACGGCATGGCCGAACCCCACCCGTCCGTGTTGCCCTTGAGGACGCTCACGACCTCCTCGGGGTCGATGTCCCCGAGGTAGACCATGGTGATGTGGCACTCGTCCTTCCGGCTGTCGATCAGGCCGGGGATGTGCAGCGTCGGTCGTGCCTCGATCCAGGTTCCCACTCGAACCATGTCCTTCCCTACCTTGTCCGTGGTTGATGTACTGCTACTGGCCGCTGTGCTGCGCCGGGCGGCCGGTGTGCGTCGCCGGGGCTCCGCCGAAGGGCTCACCCTGGAGCGTACGCACGTCGTGCTGGCCCGTCTCGCCGCCGTTCGGCGTGTCGGCGGGCTGAGCGGCCGTGTTCTGCACAGCAGCCGCAGAGACGAGCTTCTGTGCCTCCCGCAGGCGGAACGCCGCGCGGGCCTGCCGGTCCGTCTCGTTGCTCACCGAGTCGGCCGCGTCTTCCAGGCGCTTGGCGTACTGGAGCGCCTGCCCTGCACCCATCTCGACCACCGGCGTACCGATGACCTCGTAGAGGGCACGGATGATGTCCTCGCTGCCCCTGTCGGTGACCGACATACCCCGAGCCTCGACCACCGCCACGGCGTCCAGGTCACGGAGCATGTCCAGCACCCACTCGGGGTTGCGCGTGGCCGCCGTCGCCAGGGTCAGCAGCACCGACGACACGATGCCGTCGTGGTCCAGGTAGATGGGCGGCTCGTTGCCCTGGACGCTGATGGTGGGCAGGCCCACCGTCCTGTGGTTACTGTTCGGTTCCGACACGGTAGAAGTCCTTCATCTCCACCCGGTTCTCACCGGTCCTGATGTAGACACCCTTGTCGATGGTGCCCACGGATTGGATGTACCAGCGATTGACCATCCTCTCCTGCCCGGTACGCAGCAGGCGAGCCTTGGCCTGTTCGTTCATGAGGTTGTTGTCGTCCTGGCTCAGCCAGACCTCGTTGGCACAGACGCGCTGAAGGCCGTCCGTTCCTTCGGAGATCGCACTGATCACGGCGACGATGATCTGCGGTCCACCCGGCTTGCCGAAGGACTGCATGATCTCCCGCCTCCGAGCCTGGCTGGTGTCGCCAGACCAGATGACGGCCCGCTTCCCGAGCTGGTGAGCCACCGGCTCAGCGAAGCGCTTGCTGTGGAGGTAGACCATGACCGGCTCACCATCAGGCAGGTCGGCCAGGATCTCCTTCAGCGCCTCGATCTTGGAGGACTTCGAGTTGGGCTTGAAGTAGACCTCCAGCTTCTCCTCGATCTCCTCCGTCATGACCGTCTCGACCACGTCGTCCCACTTCTCGTCAAGGACGTTGTCGTCCTCGTCCGTGGTGACCTCAATCAGCTTGCGCCTGGTCACCTCCATGGGCTTGCGCTTGGTCTTCTCCACGATCACGGCGGACGGCGTACCGAGAGCCACCTGCCGCAGGCGGATGCGCTGCGTGATCGGGAGGGGTGTGCCTACTGGCATGTCCTCCAGCCATGCGAACGCCTGGTCCTTGAAGTCCTTGTAAATCTTGGTCTGCTTCGGACCCATGTCCACCTCGACCACGTGCTCCGCCACCGGAGGAAGCTGGTCGTTCACGTCGGCCAGCTCCAGCCTGGTGTAGCTGGGGATGTCGCGGATGGTGGACCCGCGCTCCTTCTCCCCCTCGATGGCGATCTTCTTGTACGGGTCGGGCCGAGTCACCATGGTCTCGTTGATCCACGGCCAGAAGTACGGGTACTTCCCCGGCCACAGCCAGTTCAGCGTGGACCAGATGCCCTCCTTGCGGTTGCCCGCAGGAGTACCGGACATCGCCAGCCGACGCTTGGTGTTGATGCACTTGAGCACCTTGGCCGACATCGACTTGCGGTTCTGCATCCGGTGGCACTCGTCGGCCACGACCAGATCGAACTCACCGGCGAGCTGCCACGGCGGTACGTGACTGATCTCGCTGATGATGTCCCCAGTGTGGGGGTCCTTGACCTTCTCGACCCACCCATGCATGGCCTCCCACCCGATGATGTAGACACCACCGAGCTTGAAGCTGGAGGTCAGGCGCTTCCAGTTCTGCTCGTCAGACCCCGGCGTACCGACGATGAACACCGCCGTACCCGGCATCTGCCGCTTGATGGTGGCCTCCCACGAGTGGTGGGTGTTGATGGGTGCGACCACCAAAGCCCGGAGTCGGCCGGGCAGCTCCGTCTGTACGCCGTCGATCTCTCTGATCCTCGGCGTCTCCTGGATCTGTCGCATCAGCTCGACAGCAAGAAGGGTCTTGCCAGTTCCCATGTCCCAGGCCACCAAACTGGACCTGTACTTGGAAATCTGGTCAAGACCCTCTTGCTGGTACGGCCTCAACTTCAGAGGCTCGTCAGCCACTCCGATGTTCCCTTCTCCTTCAGCTTGGCGTCCACGTCCACCCATCGGTGGGCGGCGGTGGTCTCGCTCCAGCCCTTCAGCTCGGAGTACCACTGCCGCCACGCCGCCAGGCTGTCCTTGGACCAGCCGTACGTCTTCTTGGTCTCGCCCTTGGTCTGCTGCTGCACCAGGGTGATCGTCGGCTCAGGCACAGGGGTGTCGCTGTGCGTCTCCGGGCCGTGCCGCATCAACCACTGGTACACGGCAGTGCGTTCGACGCCGCAGTAGTCCGCGATCGTCTGGATTCCGATGAAGTTGACCGGCATTCCCCTACCTCTTCAGTCGAGTGACCTTCTCACGTCGCACCATGGGCAGGCCCTCGTGCCCCACCCAGTGCGCGGGAATCCAGATCGGATGTTCCCGCAGCTCCGGGGAGAAGCGCTCGGACTTGTACTCCCGCCAGTGACCACGGCGATCATATCGCACCGTGAGCTGGCGTTTCGGCGCGGCCTCGTCCTCCACCTCCTTGGTGGGGTTCGGCTTGATGGTGCGCTTGTCGATGACCGTGACCCGCGTACCGAGGTCGGGGTTCATGCGCTGGATGCGCCGCCACGACGAACGCGGAGCCTCGACCACCGAGGCCGCCGTCGTGTACTGACGCAGCATCAGGCACCCGCTCAGGAGAACGGCCATCGTGTGCCTGCTGTAGTTGTCCCCCTCCAGGAAGTTGGCGTTGTTCTGGTTCCTGCTGATCCGACGCATGTAGTCGGACAGCCGAACCGTGAGCTGGCCACAGACCATGAGCGGACCCATGTTGGCCATACGCGCGTTGACTTCCTGTCGGGTGGGCGGCGGACCACCCACGATGTCCTTCATCCGGTCGGACTGAGCCTGCTCCATGGCCAGGCGCATGAAGCTGTCCGTCTCCGTCCACGCCAGGATGCGGACCACTTCACCCGTGATGGACCACGACAAGGCCATCATCCTGGTCTCGTTCGGAGACTTGGCCTTCCACTCGTACGTCCGGTCATCGAACGCCTTGGTGTTGTAGCCCTTCTCGAAGAACATCACACCGTGATCGGTGTGGAACCAGTGCCGCTGTACGTCCAGGTCCAGGGGCAGCTTGCCCGCCGCCTCGATGACCTCGGGCATCTTGTGGTCCGTGATGTGGAACAGGTCCGCGATCTCCAGGCTGGCACCATGTCGCCTGGCCAGCCCTCGGGCCTGTGCCTGGTCCGTCTGGCTCGGTCCGTTGTCCAGGAGATCCTGTACGTCACCGACCAGATAGGCCATCATCGAACCAGCACCGTCCTGGTCCGGCCGCACCATCCACTGGTGCATCTCGGCCCGATACTCCGGGCACTTGACCGGCCAAATCTGCTTGATCCTTCCCATGCCGACTCCCTCTTGTCCGTGGATACTGCGCGGGTGGGGCTGGACTCGAACCAGCACTGACGGGGGCTATCCTCCCCTGCCTCTGCGCGATTGGGCTACCCACCCTGCGGCTTAACTGCCGCCGTTCTTCCGGAGCTGGTCCTTGTCCACCGAGTGCTGCTTGAACTGCGAGCAGAACTCGTCCCACTTCTCCACCCGCATCAGCGAGGTGAAGTCACGGGTGGTGGAGGCGAAGCCAGCCCCACGGACGCAGAGCAGGCCGATGTTCGGCCGCTTGTCCGTGTTGTTGTAGACCTCCGCGTACTCGGGGTCGTACGAGCTGACGTTCTCCAGGTCACGCTTGTCGTTGACGCCACACGCCGTGGCCCCGCCGACCAGCATGGCGACCGCTCCCAGAGCAGCGCCGACCTTGACCATCTTGTTCATGCTGATCTCCTTGATCTCCCGGTCCTGCGTGGATGGGACGGGGGTTGAACCCGCATCTGCCCCGAGGTCTAAATCTCGGCCGCTCTACCATTGAGCTACCCACCCTCACCCGGCCAGGGCCGGGCTCCGTTCACTTGCTCTGTTGCGGAGGCAGAGGCACAGGCTCCCACTTCTGACGCTTGCGCGCCTCAGCGGACATGTCGTACGAGCACGACATCTTGTGCGCTCGGCCCTTCAGCACCTTGCAGCAGGCACATCGCATGATGTTCCCGCCCTCGACCACGGTCACTCGTCGTCGTCCTCTTCCTCGAAGTGGTCGTGGCCGTCCGTCGTACCCGAACCGCCGTCCGAGTCGCCGTCGTCGTTCTTGTCGTGTCCTCCCCACATGGCCGTCAGCCAGCCGGGCAGCCGCAGTGCGGCGGGAAGTGGGGCGGGTTGGTGCAGTTGTTCTGCGCCTGCACCGGCTCCGGGGTGGTGTTGTCCTCGTTCATTCCATGACCTCGGCTTCCACGAGTTCGCTGTCGTAGTCCGTCTCCGGGGTTACCTCCCCGGTCCCTGCCCTCCGCTCCCCGGTCCCGTCCCCGGCCTTCCCTGCGGTCGGCTGCCGTTCCCCCTCGGGGTCCGGTCGCTCCCCGGTCCCTTCGGACTCGGACGTTGCCCCGGCATTGCTCAGCTCCTTCGCCTTGGCGTTCAGCATCTCCAGGATGGTGCGGCTGCTGTTGCTGGGGTACTCGTTCAGCACCCCACCCAGCACCGCGTCACGGTGGACCTTCTCCAGGGTGGACATGGCGGTGGCCGTCTCGATCTGAGGGGCCAGCATGTCCGGGAACGAGGTGGTCTCCATGCGCTCGACGTGCACGGGGTGGCCGTCCTCGTTGATGACCCGGTTCGGGTCCAGCTCCTCGACGGTGTAGTGGATGCCCATCAGGGCTTCCTCACACGCCTCCCTGGCGCACTGCGTGATCGCCCTCCATCCGAGCAGGCTCGCCGGGTACTTCACCCAGTTCGACTTACTCAGAAGGCCAGCGTCCTGTGCGTTCGGGTTGCCGTTGGCGTTGGCCCGCAGCTCCCACGTCACCTCGAAGGTGAAGTCGGGGTCGTCGTGCCGAATGATCTGCGCCGTGGCATGGGTCGTCTTGGTGATGACCCGGAGCTTGTGTCCCGCCCGCCGCACGAGTGCGGAGATCAGGGCACCGGAGGCACAGGGCTTGCCGTCGATGACGTAGATCCCGGTGACGGCCACCATCGGGTGGACCTTCAGGGACTTGGCGTACTCGGCAGCCCAGATCAGGTTGCCCGGCCTCCCCCTGTACTGGCCCGGCAGCATCTCCGCACCAGCCAGACGGTTGGCCCACGCCACCGTGTTGGCTACCTCCTGGCCTCCAGCCAGCTCTATCTCTTTGCCCATGGGTTACCTCTCTACTCGTACTGCGTGGACTGAACAGGGATCGAACCTGCACCTTGCGCCGGAAGGTGGGGAGTCATACCACGTCGGCGCACGACCTACCGCTTAGTCGATCAGTCCTGGCCCGGCTGGGGCTGGGGGCTCCCAGCCGGGGGTCTTACGAGAGGACGGCTGCGTCCTTGTATCCGTGGGCGTAGGCCAGGTTCTCGTTCTCGAACACGAGCTTGCCCGCCTTGTCCCACTCACGGATGACCAGGGTGGCCAGCCGCTTCCTGTCCGACGCCGGATCGGGTCGGACCTCGGTGTGTACCACCAGTCGGCACCGCTTGTGCAGCGTCTTGATGCCGTCGATGGAACTGTTGGCGATGTCCTGCGGTGAGCAGTCGGCGGCCGTCATCCACCTGCGGCCGTCGTGCCACTGCGTGCTGTACGTACCGTTCCGCCTGCCCGCCATGGGTCAGCGCCGGTGACGGCCGCGACGGATGGGCAGCTCGGGGTCTCCCGTGCTTCCCTTGGGCGTCCCACCCACGACGCGGATGGGGGTGGTCGGCGGGTCGGCCTCCACGAAGTTGGCCGCCGCGTACCCCACCGGGTCCGAGTGGCTGGCGTCGAACGCGTCCGCCTTCTCCTGCGGGGTCATGTTCTTGAAGCCCGAGTTGTCTCGTGCCTGTCCCACTGGTCATGCCTCCTTGATGATGAGCGTCATCTCGTACGCTCGGTAGTGGTCCGGGTCCTCGCTGGTCTTGCCCTTGCGCTGCCTCCATCGCATCGACTCGTACCGCGCCTCGGTCTCGGCGAAGTCCTTGTCGTCCGACATGATGCAGTACGCACCGTTCTTGAGGTTGGCCTCCCACGCCCATCGTGCCGCAGCCGCAGAGCTGGACACGACGTAGAAGGAGACCACCTCGGCCATGTTGTTGGCCTCCTCCACCAGGTCCCTCGCAGCCTGCTGCAAGAACGCCTCGTGGATCTCCTCGGGGTGCTCGTACTCACCCACGTACCCGGCGCTGGCCACGTACCCGGTGCCGGTGTGGATCAGCTCGCTCCCGAGGTACACCTTGATGATGTACGGCTCGTAGTCCCCGGCCTTCAGCCCCTGCGTCTCGTGCTCGATGATCTCGGGCACGTCCGAGGCAGCGGCCGGGTCGTACTCGGTGTCGATGTCCACCTTGATGGTGGGTTTCACCCGCATAGGTGCACTCCCCTTGTCCGTGCTGTGCCTTGTCACCCTACAGCGAGGGTCTGACAACGACGGAAAGCCCCCGCCGTGGTCGGCAGGGGCTCCGTGTGTGGCTTGCGCGGCGGCCGGAGTCCTCCGGCTAGTCCATGCGCTTCCGGCCCCGCCACAGGGCCGTCCAGGGGGTGTCAGCCCGCGAAGGCGGGGGCGTCCGCGCCGTCCTCGTCCGCGTCGTCGGCCTCCACGACCGGGCCGGTGTAGCGGGCGTAGACGTAGTGCTTCTCGTCCTCCTCACCGACGTTGGCGGAGACGGCCTCGGCCTCGAAGTGCTTCGGGTCGTAGGCGGTCTTGCCCTTCTTGATGTCGGAGACCATGGAGGTGGCCGACGCGCGCTTGCTGTACTCCCCGATCTGCGCCCACTGGCCGGGGTTCTCGCGCAGCTCGACCGCGTTCTCCGCGTGCTTCGAGCGGGGGGCGATCTCGTCCTGCGGCAGCTCGGTGACGAACTTCAGACCCATGTCCGTGTACTCCTCGTGAATAGGGGCCAGTCGGCCCCGTGTCCTGGTGTCTTGCGGTGGAACACCACCCTACCACGGTCGGCAGGGTGGTCCGTGCATCTTCCCCGTGTCGTCAGACTCGGGTGATGGTCGTCCGCTGGCGCACGTCCATCGGCCGGGGTGCCTTGCTGTCCCCGGCACTCACCTTGCCGTCACCCTGTGCGACGGCGGGCTTGTTGAACAACGACATGATCACGCCCAGAGGTACGTCCAGGGTGAACAAGCCGTCGATGCTGACGCTGGCCTTGGTCTTCCAGCGTCGGCTCCCCTTCTTCCCGACCTGCCGGAAGACGAGGACGACCTTCAGCTCGTGTGCCTCGGCGGAGCAGTCGGCGTACGACTTCCCCGTCTCGTGCTCCAAGCCCATGTGGATGATGTCCGAACACTCCTGCTGCTCGGCCAGCTCGATCGTCCACACGTTGGTCACCAGGTCCAGCACCGGCTCGACCTCCCGGCCCTTGGCCGTGAGCATCGAGACCAGGTGCGTGACCTTCGCCGGTGCCGCCGTCACTTGACCACCGACTTGGCGGACTTGCGGACGGTGAACACCTTGGTCCGGCCGTTGACGACCGCCTTCAGCCGGGGCGCGGTGATCCAGCGGACGCGGGTGTACTTCTCCACGACCCGCACCTGTCCGGTCTGGGGGTTGCGGACCTTGACGTTCTCCCGCGTCGTCGGGGTGAGGCTGCCGAAGTTGGCGAAGACCACGGTGAACCCGTTGGCCAGCGCCAGGTACATGGCGTCGAACACCTCGTCCACCAGCTCGCTGGCCTCGGCCATGCTGATGGGCTTCCCCTTGTTCATCCGGGTGCGGTAGATGTGCGTGGCGATGCGCTGCTTGCCCGCCCGCTTGACCTGTCCGTTCATGGGCTACTCCCACTTGAACTGTTGCCGGTGAGGGACCGGCGGCCCGAGTGCTGTGGCCCGACTCGAACGGGCAGCCTGCCTCCAAGGCACAGCTCCATCATCGTCTCCGCTTGCGGCGTCGGCTCGGGATCAGGGCGGCGATGATCTCGCCCAGGATCTCCCCGATGATCTCGAAGATCATCCCTGCTCGACCACCCTCAGCACCCGTCCGCTGATCTGGATGGACAGGTCGGCCGGGTACCGCCGCGTCTTGGCCGTGGCGAAGAACGCCGCCGCGATGGCGTACATCCCCTGCTCACCGCTCATCACGACGTGGTTCATGGTGCTGATCCCCGTCATGTGGTCGGCCGCCACCTCACACGCCGACTCGAAGGACTGGTCCTTGGCCAGGTTCTTGGGCGCGGACATGGCCACGTCCTCGTCCCGCCAGGGACGCTCCGCCTTCGGGTCGAACTCGTAGGCGGGGATGTCGTCCACCCGGTATGCCTTCGGCTGCATGGTCACTTCTCCTTGATCTCGATGTCCGGCCGGGTGCTCCACGGCCAGTCGTCCCAGCTCTCCAGCTTGAGTTCGGTCACGCTGTCCTTGTTCTCCAGCGCCGTGTGACAGAACACAGCCGACACGATGTCCTCGGTCAGCATGTAGTGCGGGTTACCGCTCTCCCGCCACACCACCCGGTGCCACCCCATCGGGAGCGGCCCGTCCTTCAGCTTCTTGCGCTGTGTCCCGTCCGCGTGCGCCTTCTTCAGGGCCAGGTACACGTCGTGGATGCTGTCCAGGTCCGTGGCCACCGGGGTGCAGACCTGACCCGGCTTGACCGGCTGCCACTCCAGGTAGGCCGACCACTTCTTGTTGTCCTGCTTGCTCGCCCGTCCGAGGGTGGCGCTGAAGGTCTCGATCAGCCAGTGACCATCGCCCCACCACACGGACCTGCGGTACCTGTACTCCCCCGGCATTAGCTTCCTTCCACGAAGAGGATGCAGAAGAACACGCCGACCATGAAGCCGACCATGCATCCTGCCGTCCAGGTGAGAATCATTGCCTTGATGTCCATCAGACAGCGTCCCCGAACCGCCACCCGTTCGGGCCGGTCGGCATCCCGAGCTTGATGTAGCAGCCGTCGCAGGCGAACTGTCCGGTGTCCCGGTTCAGCGTCCCCTCCTCGCGCCACACGTACTCGTCCGGGGTCAGCCCCTCGTCGGCGGCGTAGGCCGGGATGCCGGGGATGGTCGCCGGTACCCGGCAGCACAGCCCGCAGTGCAGCTCCAGCTCACGCACGTAGAAGGGGTCCACGAACTTGATCAGACCCTCGAAGGCCATGTCGATGGCCCGTCGCTCGTTGTGGTAGCGCGGAAAGTGCTGCTTGTCAGCGCTGCTGATGACCTCGGCCCAGCACCGCTTGATCTCCTCGATCACCGGTCCCGTCGCCGAGTGGTCGAACCCGTCCGCCTTGTCGTGACGTACTTCGGTCATGATTTCCTCCGCCTCGTTTTCTTTGCGTTGGCTGCGGCACATTTCCTACAGCTACGCCTTACCCTTCCGCTGTACGGATGGGTGTGGACGTATGTGTTCTCCTCCGTGAACTCGTGCCCGTGCTTACACACCAGACGACGACTGTTCACGCAGGCACGTGCGATGTTCTCCTCCGGAGTGACTACCTCCATGTGGCTGGGCCTGACGCAGGCCCGATTACCGCAGGTGTGATCCAGCTCCATGCCGTCCGGGATAGGCCCGACCAGCAGCAGCCATGCCACTCTGTGTGCCTTGGCGAAGAACTTCTTGGTGGTCTTCGGGTGTCGTCCTACGAAGAACTGCGGATACCCTCCCCCGCTTCGGCCAGACATCCATGTCATGCATCCGTCTTCCGTAAGCGGCAGACGTACCTTCGGCCAGAATAGGGCTTCCCGCTTTGCTCCGAGTGCGTACTGTTCGTTTCCCATGTGATCAGTCCAGCGGGTTACGTCGTCATACCCGTAACGCTACCGTCAGATGATCTCTTCCTCGGTACCGTCCCCGGCGTCCTCGTACAGGGTCTCGGCCTCGCAGCCGTCTTCCCCGATCACCACGTCGGGGTACCCGTCCTGCTCCTGCCCGATCAGGCAGCCGCGCCGGTCGTCCGCGTGGACCGAGATCCACAGGTTGATGTCCGCGCCCTGGTCCGGGGTGTGGATGAAGTGCAGGACGTTGGCCAGCTCCGTGCCGCTGCCCTTGAACTTCTCCAGCTCCAGCAGGGCGTTCCTGTGGATGTCCTTGTCTCGCAGCGCACTCTGTACGGCCAGGATGCGGCTGTATTCCTCGCCGTCCTCGACGTCCAGCGAGTTGATCATGTCCTCCCACACCCCGATGGCATCACCGAGGGTGGGGGCGCAGTAGACGTCTCCTTCCGGCAAGTAACCGGGCATGTTCTGGCCGATGTGCAGGTGTGCGGTGATCTCGTCGTACTTCACCGGCTTGCTCAGGCTCACTACCATTGTCCCGACTCCCTCTTTCTCTTCCATTCCAGGTCAGCGCTGTAATCCCTGACGCTGATGTCCGACATCAGACCCACGCTGAAGGCACAGGCCCCCACGATCAGGCCGACGAAGAAGGTGAAGAACGAGGACACGGCGTCGTCCATGAAGTTGGACCCCACCATGCCACCGATGCCCAGCACCACGCCGAACCTGCACCATGCCTTGATACGCCGGGTGATCTCCTTCAACCGCGCGTATCCGTCCTCGCTAAGGCTGTCCATGCCTCACCTCCAGTGCCGTCCCTGGCCTTGCACCAGGGCGGGGGCTCGTTCCCCTACGGCTGCCGTTCACGCCTTGCGCTGCCCCTTGACGAAGCGAACCAGGGCCTCACCCGTCTTCACCGCGTCGTCCAGGGTCTTGGACTCGGCCCCGTCCGCGAAGTGGTACTTGGTGGTACCGGTCTCCTCGTGCGTGATGAGCGCCGACCCGTCCGTCAGGTCGGCGTACTCCTCCTCCAGGGCTTCCAGCTTCTCGCGCTGGCCGCGCTCGTGTGCTCCCACGTCAGACCTCCACACTGGGCTGCGTCGCCCACTCGGGGACCATCATGACCGGCCGCAGGTGGGCCGTCCGGTCCATGATCAGGGTGTTGCGGTACTCCTCCAGGTCTTCGGCCGTCCGGTCGCTGTCCGGGTCGGACCGAAGCCCCTCGATCTCCAGCGCCGCCGAGTCGGCCGCCCGCTGGTTGTGCTTCTCGACGTACAGGGCCGCGCGGTCCCAGTCCTCGAACGTCATGAAGGCGTGTTCGTCCGAGCCGTACCCGACGATGACCTGTGCCAGCAGCGGGTAAACCTCGTCGGCCCACTCGGTACCGAAGCACCCGTCCATCTCCGGGTCACGGTTGTCCGCGTAGTTGAACGAGACCACGTACCGGCCGTAGTTCGCCCCCTTCTGCTCGCTCCGCCACGTGGCCTTGACCCGTGCCGTCAGCGTGCTCCCCGAGTTGAACCCGACCATGATGCGGTCGTTCTCCACCAGGGTGCAGGTCGGCCACCGCTTCGCCCAGTGCTCGCCCTTCTCCCGCTTGGGCAGCTCCGGAACCGTCAGCCGGATGGTTCCCCGTTCGCGTCCGTCATTGCTCATCTAGCTACGCTCCCCTTACCTCGTTGATGCCACGGCCGATGCAGCCGGGGCACTTGCACCCCGGACGGTGCAGCTCACGCGGGAAGTACGCTCCCCGCTTCTTCCACGGTCCGTCGTCGCTCACGAACTCCAGGACCACCATGTCTGCGCCGAACGGCTCGATCACGCGCGCCCGGTACGTGCACTTGGCTCGCATGGACACCATGCCCGATCCGATCTCGCTGGGCACGTGGTAGTACGGGCGGACACGAACGGTCCGACCGATCAGGCTCATCAAAGCGGTGTCCCGGTGCGTCTCCGGTTTCCGCAGGTTGACGATCATGTTGGACTCCCCATGTTGACGGGTCTTGCTGAGTGTCCCGGACCGGTATCGAACCGATCATGACCCCGGACGGTCGGGACTGCCAGGCACAGAGGCTAGAACAGTCGGCCCTGTGCCTCCTTGACCAGGCTCACGGTCGGGGCCGGGGGCAGGTCGGAGAACAGCCGGTGACGCCGGATCAGGCGCAGGTCAGCCTGTGTCGCGTCGATCCAGTGCCCGCACCCGTCCGCGCCGCAGTACCACTGCCACGAGACCAGCCAGCCGTGTTCGTCGTCGTAGATCGTGTAGGTGTCCTTGCTGTCCAGGTACTTACCCGGACGGCTGTCCGCCGTGACGTGCGCGATGTACTCGGGGTCGTCCGTCTCCTCGTGCTCCTCCGTGACGTCGTTGCCCTCGAAGGTGGACCATCCCGGCTTGTCCTGGTTCTCCAGCTCACCGGCCAGCCACGCCCGGCACCCGTCGTACTCGCCCTCTTCCGACGCCTCGTTCATGCGCGTGTGCTGGCCGTCCGCGCACGAGCATCCCTCTTCGGCGTAGCAGTTGTAGCCGTCCGGGTGGTTGGCCTCCCACTCGCGCCGGGACACGTCCTCTTCGTCAAGGAACGGGTAGTCGGCCAGCGCGTTGCAGAAGTCCATGGCAGCCTTCAGGCTCACCGCGTCGTCCACCCGGACCACGATGGAGTCATTCCAGCCGTTCAGGCAGGAACCCTCCGTGTGGACCATGTTCCCCTCGTGCTCGCTGATGTGGGCGAAGCTGTCCGCCTTTTCCATGGCCGGACGGATCACGTCCCAGTTCGATTCCTGCGCCGGACTGGCGTCCCTGTGCGTACCGAGCGGGGTGGTGATGTACCGGACACCCGTACCGTCGTTGCGGTACCCGAACCCGCCCGACCAGTTGCGCCGGAAGTCCTCACGCCCGGACTCGTGCTCCTCACACTCACGGATGAAGTCCCCGAGCGACGTAGCCATGATCCGCTTAGTCCGCTTGGCGCGCGTACCCATTCCCATGATGACTCCCCTTGTTGCCTTGCTGCTGTCACGGCCGTTGTCGGCCGGACATGGTGGACGTTCCCCGGACGCGACCGGGGACAAGGAGGCCGACCCTCACGCCCTGTGCCTCAGTAGTTCAGGTGGGACAGCTTCACGTCGTACGGCTCGCCGTAGTGCCGTCCCTGGTACAGCTCCGTGATCGTGACGACCTTGCCCGGCTTGGTGCCCACGACCTTGACCCGCTCCCCGAAGTAGTACAGCGTGTCGCCCTTGCTGAGCTTGCGCGTGTCGCTCGGGACCGTACCGAACCCGCACGCCGTGGCGAACGTGTCCCGGTCGAATCGGCCGTTGTCCTGCGCGAACATGGACGCCAGACCGCCCATGACCTCCCGCAGCGATTCGATCTTGGCCTTACGGCGCGCGGGGGTCTCGTGCAGCTCCGCCCACTTGTTCGCCGTAGCGATCACACCGGCGGCGGCGACGTAGTCCTTCTTCGACATACCCATGATCTAACTCCCCTTGCTTCCTACTGCTACGGCCATGGTTGGCCATGCATGGTGAGCGCCGGGGGATCGAACCCCGGACCCGGCCTTGACCGGTCGCCCTACCGCGCCGCTACGGGCACACGGTCTCGATGGTGGTCAGCTTCCGACCCCCGAGCTTCCCGTCTTCGTCCTGAAACCCGACCTCATACCAGCAGTCGGAAGAGGGCAGGTCGTCCATGTTGACCTTGACCGCCGTCACCGCGTCGCGGTAGTTGCGGATCTCCGCCTTGAAGTAGTCGGCCATCTCCGCCTTGCTGAGACCCTGGTTCAGGATCTCATCCACCAGGGCCGGACCCTCCGGAGCGGACCACGACCCGCCGTCAGGGTTCACGACCCCGTACGGGTGCTGCGCGTACACCTTCAGGCAGTCGGCCCGCATGGACTTGGGAGCCTTGTTGCACGCGCCGCCCGTGATCGGCTTCTTGGGGGTCGGCTTGGCCGACGCGGCCGGGGTCGCCGCCACGTTCGGGGCCGGAGTCGGTTCCTTGGTGGTGTCCGGCCCACACGCGGCCGTCAGCACCATGATCAGACCGACCACGCCCGCCGCCACGGTGGCCAGTCGGCCACCCTTGCCCGGCTTGCCGTTCTTCGGCTTCTTTTCCAGCGAAACACCCATGTTGCTGTACTCCCCTTGTCCGTGTTCGTGATCTTGCTCAGCGGCCCCGTGTGCGCTTTGGAGCGCCGCGCCGGGGGGTTGGGGCCGTCACCCCCGGCGCGGCTGTCTGTGGTGCCGTTCTGTCGCGTCTAGCGGGTGGCCTTACGAGCCGCCGCCGCGCGGGACGCACGGGCCTTGTTCGTCTCCACCTGACGGCGGTACCGGCGCTGCTGAGTACGGGTCAGGTTGTCGTACTCATCCTGCGTCAGGAAGCCATGACGACCGCCCACGGTGGGAATCTCCGCGCTTCGCTTGTCCGTCCGCTCACGACCCAACGGCGCGTCCATCGTGGTGCGTACCGGCTTGTCCCCCTTGCGCTCACGGGGACCGGTCACCTTGTCCGCGTCCATCGGCGCACCGCGCGTCAGGGACGTGTGTCCGGGCAGCGCACCGGCCGCGTTCCCGCCGATCATGTCGTCTGCCGACTTGTTGCCCGTGTCCACCGTGGCGGGGGACTCAGCAAGGGGAGCGTCCGGCCCGACCTTGCGTTCCGTCAGTCCCTCCGACTTGGGCGCACGTCCGGCCACCCAATGCGCCGTCATGACCATGGTTCCGTCGTGATCCTTCATCGGACCGTGCCAGGAACACGCGCGGCACACACCGGACCCGTCGCCGTTCTCCAGACCGGGCGCGTTCGGGATGCACTTGACGGGGGTTGCGTCCGCACCGGCCGTGTCGTCCACCTTGACCGACTTGGCACCCTTCCCCTTGCCACCCTTGGACTTGCCCGACTTCTTACCCTTCCCCTTGTCCGGGGTCGCGTTGTCCGTCAGTTCGGCCACGGTCGCCGCACCGTCAAGGGTGATCACCACGGCGTCCGGGTCGCTCATGATCATGTCCGCCACGGTCGGCCCGTTCTCCAGTGCCGCCGCCGCATCCTGCGCCGACTGGAGAGCGTCCGCGTATCCGAGCGATTCGGCCCACTTCTGGCACCGCTTGCACATGGCGTCACCGGTGAACTTTTCCACCATGCGCGCCGTTTCCAGCGTCTTACCGGTCGCGCAAACGATCTCCACCGTTTCCGCGTTCCCGCCCACGTGGTCACCGCCGGGGGTGATCACACCGGACATGATCATGTGACCGACGCCCTTTTCGTACCCGAACCATCCGGGCGTACCGTCAAGGGTAAGCGCAAGCTCAGTCTTTGCCATGACTCCCACTTTCCGGGCCGTTATCGGCCCTAGTCGCACCACTCCCGTTTTGGGAGGGTCGCAGAGGCACACGGCGCACTAGTCCCGTGGCATTTAGGGGACCGGCCGTGACTGGCAGTGCTAGGCATAGCGCAACGGAGCGTTACCTATGACGTGCCTGCCGTGTGCCTTTGACACCCTCCCCGTGTCTCTACCGCGACACGGTTTGGGTGCGACTTTTCGCGTCCGGCCCCTAGTCCCCTGATCAGTAGGGGGATCGCTGGGCACGTGAGGGGAGCAAGGTTCGTGTCCCGTGCCTACCGTGCCGTAATCGGCACCGCATACGGTTTGTAGACCCTCACGCGTTCCCGCCCGTTCCGCCGTGATCGGCGCACTCTGGCGAGACTGACGCACGTTCCGTAATCCGGTCGCGTTGTTGTTCCCGTTCCGGTCGCGTACTCCGTTCGCACCATGTTCCCCCGCTAACACCCTCACAAAGGGTGGCCGGTTTGGACTCTCGGCCGTAGTCGGCCAATGCGTCCGGGTCATCGTGTGCGTTCACGTTTCCGCGTCCGTACTTAGGCAACGCGCCCGTTTCCGGTCGCAGTCGCATACACACTGTGTCGCATACCCCATGCATCCCGCATGGATCGCTGGTTTTCAAGGATCGGCCGCGCACCGGAGCTTTCCCCCGGAATTGCAGCACTAGCGCCATTGCCCAAGGGTCGCCCGCCGTAGTCAGCAGTGCCACCTACGCTCGCTTGCATTCCGGCCGTGATCGGCCGTGTGTACCGCGCTGCGTCGCATGTGCGCCGGATGCGTATCGAACGTGTGCGAGTCAGCCGCCCGGACGGGAATCACGCCCGGAAACTCGCACGTTGCCCACGTGTGCCGTAGTCGGCCCACATCACGCACCTATGTTGTGCGCTCCCCTACCCCTCTCATGCGCTCAGTGGCGCTAGGGGCACGCTCACCGGCGCTTGCCGGTGTGCGCTCCGCCTGCCGTGTGCGGCTGGCGGGGTGGAACGAGTCAGACCATGCACCCCGGCGAGTGACGAGCGCAACCCCCGAGGTCTAGATGATCATGGAATTGGCTACATAACCGCAGGTCAGAGGCCCAAAAAATTTTTTCACGGAGACGGCTGCGAGAGTGAAGAATGTCCGATTGTGTCCCGGTATCGACGTGAGGGACATTTCGGACAGGCCGCAAATCGGGACATGTTGAGAGAAAGGCCAGGTCAGAGCGTGGTTACTGACGCGTCATCAGGTAAAGCTGACGAGTCGTCAGACGCGGTACCGGCGCGGTCGGCACAGGGGCGTTTGCGCAGGTCAGATGGGGTGGAGACAGGAAGCGGGGCAGACGTGGGCGAAGCGGACACTACTCGTCGGTAATGACCAGCATGTGAGACGCGAAAGTGACCGGATGCTGAGACAGAAAGGCGGATGTGCCTCTGACCTGCGGTTATACGCGCGTAGACGTTGGGCGGGGTGTGCTCGGGGGTGAATTGGTGGGGGTCCGGGCGGGGTCCGGAATTGGTGCTAATTCACATGGTGAATAGGGGTGCGCTTATTCACCAGTGAATAGAGGAAAATCGGTGTTCCGCGTATATATTAGTTTGTTTTTTAATTTAGATGAATAAGGTACAGAGAGCTGTACCTTATTCCTATTCACTTTGACCGGGGATACGAGGGGTCAAGAGCGCACGTGTTTTTGCTCCGACAATTCGGACACCGATGGTGAATAGCGGAAAGCTAATTCACTGCGGGAAGGGTGAACTAGGTACAGAAAAGTGAATTGAGTACAGCGTGATGGTGAATACGGTACAGAGACGGCAGATGGTGAATATGGCTTTGTTCACTAGGTGAATAGGGTTCGTGGTGGTGCGGGTGAGCGCTATTCACTGGTGAATATGGCGTTATTCACTCGGGTGAATGTGGCGTTATTCACGTCGTGATTAGGGGTGAGCGCTATTCACACAGTGCAGGTAGAGGCGTTTTGGTGGGGTGAATAAAGGCAGTGCTTATTCACGGAGAATGGACACGGAATGGTAACGGGGGAATCTCGGCTGCGTGATGTGAATTAGGTAGACGCTATTCACTGGTGAACTGGCTTAATTCACTATGGCTAGTGCCTAATCACGTAGTGAATTGTGGTGGCTGCTATTCACTGTGTGATGCGGGTGAATTGGGGGTGTTGCTAATCACTGGTGAATAGGTGGGGGTAATGGTGAATAGGGGTTAGGTGAATACGGTCATGGTGAATACGGCCTAGTGAATTGAGGCTAATTCACTGCGCGAAGATTGACGCTGACATGACATTCACTGGTGAATTAGAAAGCGTGGTGAATAGAGCCTAGGTGAATACGGCACGTGCCCTCTGTGCCTATTCACCCCGAACACAATAGGTGTATGACACATGCATGTAAGTGAATAAGCACAACGCTATTCACTCAGTAGTGAATACGGTGCAGTATCACGTGAACATGACAAGCCTATGTGAGGTGAATTGGAATTGTGCGAGGAATGGCGCAGCAAAGGCCCTGTGCCTATTCGATGTGAATGCAGATGAATGTAGCTTGAAATGAAGTGTTGTTGAATGTAAAACCACCGAAATGGGGAATGCAGAAAACCAAATTCGGGTGGCAATTCTCGTAAATAGTGGGTGGTGATACGTATACGTACATGAACGCGAAATTTTTCCTGCGCTGTCCCATGCATACGGATTTGTCCGGTTCACCCCCATACGACACGCGGTATGCTCAGGAACATGGACACTCTCACCGAAGAACTCGTCACGCTGCGGGCCAAGGGCCGCACGTGGGCGCAGATCGAGGTGGAGTCGGGGATTCCGGCCGCACAAGCAGCGGCGCGAGTGCAGGACTACCTTCGTAACTCGTACTCCGACACCTCGGTCACCGAAGCACGCCAGATGCAGATCAGGCGACTTGAGATGCTGATGGGCTACCTGTGGGAGCAGGTAGAGGCGGGCGACTTCCTGACGCAAGGCAGGAACACCACCAACCTCATCACGGTCATCCAGCAGGTCACCGAACTGCTCGACCTCAAGAAGGACCGCCTTCGGGACGAGCAGATCAGGCTCACCCAGGAACAGGGCGGGCTCATCCTCATCATCCTCCAGGCCGTACAGGGCACGCTGCTCAACGACGTGCTCGATCTGCTCACTGCCCAGTCCGCGTACAACGCCGAGACAGGCAAGCGCGGGATCGAGGACATCACCGCCTTCCGCGCGCAGCTCGAACGCGACTTCGGCGGCTGGTTCGCGGCGGCG
>LLBY010001832.1_pt6 | contig 23415 bp, 23 predicted proteins | sample 1489401 | NCBI WGS metagenome assembly LLBY01 (sample SAMN04092656, study PRJNA295927) | soil metagenome | biome: Soil prokaryotic community; feature: Bulk soil; isolation source: soil from tomato rhizosphere | host: tomato cultivar Hawaii 7996 | place: South Korea | collected 2011-11-01 | reverse complement strand
AATTTGCATATCGTTTTATATCGAACTCACGTTAATTTAAAGTTTATAGGCATTTTGTCCTGCTTGGACATCTACTTTGTTGCTATTACATAAAGAAAACAATAATTCTACTGATGATTGGATTTTGAAAGAAGTGTAATGATAACAGGCATCGATTTAAAAAATTAAATGATCATTTTATGACTCCACAGAATCCAGATACAATTGAACTAGAATATCGAAATTTTATAATTAAACAAAAACATCCTTGTATCATGGCAAATACGGTTTTTGCTATGTATAATTATCATATAAAAATTTATGAGGATATGACATCTGATAAGATCATAATTCCCATCCTTTTGGATATAGAAAACTATTTAAATCAGTATGATTATGAGTCTAACCACTTTGAATCTTTAATGATTTGTTTTAAAAATAATACCTTTAAATCAGAAATGCAGTTTGAAAATGCGCTGTGGACATTTTTACAAAGGCTTCATGATCATGATGATGTAGTATGGGATTCCAATGTAAGTCAAAACCCCAATGAGTCAAATTTCAGTTTTAGTATTAAGGGAAAAGCTTTTTATGTATTGGGCATGCATCCACAAAGTTCAAGAATAGCAAGAAAAGCGCCTTATTGTACCATCGTTTTTAATTTACATTGGCAATTTGAAAAATTGAGGGAGATGGGAACCTATCAAAGTGTTAAAAAAAGAATACGTAGACGCGATAAGAAATTACAAGGAAGTATTAACCCTGTATTACGTGATTTTGGTTCAGATACAGAGACTAAACAATATAGTGGAAGGGCAGTGGGGCATGAGTGGGAATGCCCTTTTAAACCTAAAAATAAAAATTTATGAGTGTAGTACATATTATAGCGCCTCAATCTGGTGCAGCATTTGAAATGAATAAAGGCGATATGCTTACTGTTATCGATCCGCTTGGTCAACAAGTAAGCGATATGGTGCTTTTTAATCGTGATGATATAAAAGAAAAAATATCCTCTGGAAAAACCATGGACTTTGAAGAAACGATATTATTGACCAAAGGACATTTTTTGTGGAGTAATCGTTCACGAAAAATGATGGAAATCATGGAAGACAGTAACGGAAGGAATGATTTTCTATTAGCACCATGCAGTCCAGAGACATTTAAGATCATGTATCATAATCCTGCCTATCACCCAAGTTGCTTGGAAAATTTAAATAAAAGTTTGATGGGTTATGGCATTGAATTGGATGATATTCCAACAGCTTTCAACATTTTTATGAATGTCCAGTTTGACAAAACGGGTCAGCTTAAAGTGTTACCTCCAACGTCTAGGCCAGGTGATTTAATAAGGTTTAAAGCCGAAATGGATCTCATCGTGGGTTTAACGGCTTGCTCTGCAGAAGATAGTAATGGCGGAACATTTAAACCTATCCATTTTGTTGTCACTAATGCATCTTTAGACAAACCTATGTAATACAAAACTTCTTTATGTAGAATATGGTTTGCGAAAAATGGAAGAATTACCCCAAATCTTCCGTCAGCACCAGCAGATATGATTGAAAATCCTTTTCCATTTTCCATAACCGTATATTTATAAGGCCTGTTCCATGCATCTTTTATCCAATCTTGTCTTATAGAATTATTTCCAATTAATTCAGTCAGTTCCGTTGGATTCTTTAGGGAAGGCTACAACTCGGTAAACAGTAAATCGCTTGTTTTTAATGATTTATATTTTTTAGTAGTGTCAAAATTTATTGATTTATTTGGAATTAGGAGTTGCGCAACAGTTACCATTGTTGGCATACTTTTTTTTATTGTTATGTTTTTAATTTCGCAATAGGAGTTCCTTTAAGACTCTCTCTAACTAAATTGGAAATAAAAAGAGTGAACGACTTAATATCACCTTCAACACTTGCTTTTTCTAATGAATTCATATATGCTTTGCGTTCTTCTACTGGAATCACTGTCCAGGGATATCCGCCTGATGCGAGCATTAAATTCATTAAAAATCTAGCCATTCTTCCATTGCCATCCATAAATGGATGAATGTAAACAAAGATAAAATGGCCAAGTACAGCTCGGACTCCTGCATTACTTTCGTTTTCCAACAATTCGAAAAGGATTGGCATTGCATCTCTTACAGCTTCTTTATTCAACGGAACATGTTGTGATTGTGAAATATATACTTGATTTGTTCTATATCCAGCCAAATCTGAGGCCTTTAAAATTCCAACTGTAACACTAGGAGCGAATAATTCTTGGTACCATTTGGTATGGTCTTGGTCCGCAACGGTCCCTGAATTGGTGCCATTTAGAATTTTTTTAATACTACTTTTTATTGATTGGGTGGCTTGCCAATAACCTCTGGCAGCCATTGCATCTCGTTGATTTCTGTCTTCATTATTTTCTTCTATATTCCAATTACCACTTCTTACTTTTTCAATTAGGTCCACAGATACGGTGTATCTTTCAATAGATAAAGAATGGTATGCATCAGTCAAATATATTTGGTCCACCGAGTTTAAATATTCTTCATGATTTTTGGCAAGTCCTGGACCATCTGGAAAATTTTTAATTACTACTTTTCTGTATTCTTCCCACATGATTTTTATTCTATTTGCATATGGTGACTTTTCTCTAAAGGATAGTCTAATAGGTAGTTTGTTTTCAAAAGGGTCTATTTCTCTCACATCGAAATCTGCCATTTTCATTGTAGAAACAATTTCGTCAGCTATTCGGATTTGACCAATATTCCGAAAAGCTCCAGCCAATCTGCCTGCAATTACTGAATGAGAGCCATCTAATAGTTGTTTAAGTAATTCAGATGAGTCTGGAATTAATGCCAAAATAGTTCTCATGTCGGTCGGATTTTTTTCGAACATTGTAGGTGAGCAATTAATTAAGGCAGAAGTAATAGTTAACATTCTTATTCCGTTGACTTCTATTATCTCCGCTGTATTTGGTAATGGAGATTTCATTTCAAATAATGAGGTATTATATAAAAGGGGGATGTTCTTATTTGGTGCTTTAGGGCTACGAATAATTAATTGACTAGGAACTGTGTTATTGCCTGAATGCATTAAAATAGATTGCTCTGCAGAAATGCAATAAGCATTGTTATATTTATCTTTTAAATATCTTGAACAAAATTGCCAATATGATGTGTACCAAGAAGTACTATCCCCTAAATTCTCATTTGGATTTGCTGCTATATACCAACCTTTGGCGACTTCTTTTAAAAATCCATTTTTGGTAAGTCGTTCGCGATGTGTTCTATTTATTTCAGATGTTTTTATTGCTACAATGTTTTGTTCTTCTTGAATTTCACGAAGAATCTGAAGTGATGCTGCGAGTTTTTCTCCTGGTGTAGCCATATGAATAAATGCTGTTTTTTATATTTAATTGCAGTTCTATTTTTGTGTCAAATTTAGCCTAACAAGTTGTGCTTTAATTAGCCTTACGTGACGTGTTAAAATTAGCCTTGCGTGCAAACATACTAAAACTTATTCAAAAATAAATGATTTATAACTGAATTGTTCTAATGTATGCTAACGGTTAGTATATGAAAAATAGGCGATTACGAAGCACTGGACTTTCGGTTGAGCACAAGTTTGGTAACAGCCCAACGCTTTGAATTTATTACTATTTCGCCTATTTTTCATATACCTTGTTAGCGGTTTGTTGTTATTACTCTCAATAACATGCCCGGATTTTTACGATCTCAAACCCTGTTCTTACTCCCATTCCGCTGTTATTTGTTTTGTAGCTACATTAATACGTGTAAACATATTCATCGAACATATAAACATTATCAAAGCTGCTCGTTCCTTTTCGTCAAAATATTTTTCAACCCTGAGCCAAAGTTCGTCTGGTACAGATTGATATTTGTTCTTTAATTCAGTAACAGATTCTGTTAATTCTAGTGCAGTTTGCTCTGCCTCATTGAACATTTTAGAATGTTTCCATTCCAATACGTGCTCGATTCTGTCTCTTGTAGAAGCATTATTTTTGGCTCTCACTATCGATTCACCAATACACAGTTCACAATTATTCATTTGCCCTACTCTTAAACCAACGTATTCCAGTAATTCAAAGGAAATACCACTTTGGTATATTGACCCCATTATTGTTTGAATTGCTGGGTTAACGTTTAAAATCATTGCGGGATTTTTCATTCTTGATTCCATAATTTATTATTTTGTTTTGTTATGGAACAAAGGTCTCTAGGAAACAACAAATTTTTTTTTACAAATGATAAAAAATCATTTTTGGGCACGTATTCTACTTAATGAAACTTGTGTTATGCCTAAATAGTTGGATAGATCTCCAAGACTGATTCGTTGTAATAGTCCATTATTTTCTTCGATATAGTTTTTGTAACGTCTAGTTGCATTTTCTTCGAGCATTTCACTGATACGTTTCATCATTCCCAAAGTAGCAAATGAAAATAGTTTGCTAAACAGGGCTTCAATGGTATGATGTCTTTTGCACAAATCCAATATTTCCTTTTTGCTTATAGAGTAAACGATAGTTTCCTCTAACGCCATAATCATATATTTTGAAGGTTGTTCTGTGAGATAACTACTAATTTCAGTAAACATCATGCCCTCTTTAAAAAAAGTCATTATAAATTCCTTATCCTCCTTATAAAAATGGGATTTTGTAAGTCCTGATTTTATGTAGTAGTAATGCTTACACGCTTGGTCTGCCCTTAAAATAAAGTCTCCCTTTGAAAAAGTCTTGAGTTCAAATGCCTTAAGAAAGTCCTCCATCGCAATGGGGTCAAGTGGTGAAACTCTATTCGTATATTCCAATATTTCTTTCATCTTCCTATGTGGTTCTATTAATGACCGCCAACGGTTGGTATAAGGAAAGTTGCGTGTTTGTGTGCGAGGATTTTCCGAAGGAAAATCAGAAGCAAGCAAACGGGCAACTAACTTTGGTTTAGCTAAAACTAGCAATTTTTTTTATACGGTGTTAGCCACTGCCTTTTTATTCCTCATAATATAATGCATCCAAAAATGCTGACCTTCCTTGACTAATTTTCTTTTCGATATTATCTTTTGGGTTTGGATTCAGCCACCATTCAGAGTCATAAATTCTCATTATTATATCTTCCCAATAACTCTCATAATCTAGTCTCGACTTAATTATTCCAAAATTTTGACTTATTGAAGTTTTATTTTTACTTGAGAGACACACAAAAACATCAGGTCTTTTCATAGCAAGTAATCTCGAAGCTGTTATTAAGTTCTTTCCTGGAAATACATTTTTAAAATGAACTATAAATTTATTGAAATGGTTTTTAGTTATTTGACCAAAAAGAGGTATTTCATCGAGTGCATTTGAAATCTCAATATTATTTTCTCCAATTTGCTTATTAAACTTTCCATTTCCTTTCATACTTCCAAAATAAGCCCATTCTATTCCTTCTTTGACATTAAGTTTATTTGGGACACCTGCAATAAATTTCCTTTCATCTTTTGTTAAATCAGAGAATGAATTTGATTTATTAAATAATTCTCTACAAACATCTAGAACACCAATTCTCGCATTTAATGAATGGTATTCTGCATTCTTAACATTTTCAACAAAATCGTTCCATTTCATATTAACTATGGATGCTTGATGAATAGGTTTGTTATTTGTTATTTTCGTATTGCCATAATTACCAGATAGACTATCTCTTTTTGGTTTTTGATTTTTCCAGACTGTTTTATAATCTTCTAATTCTTTTTTGTCAAAGTATTTAGCATCATTCCAAGTTTTTTCTATAAAACTGAAAGTAGTTTCCAAGACTTCATTAGAGTTTAAGTCTTTAGGTGTTATTACAGTTGAAATTTCAGTATTTTCAGTAAATGCTGATTTTGTAAAATTTGCGCTACCTAAAATTATTTTCCAATCTTGTGAGTTATTAAAAAAAAGAAATAATTTTGGATGGAAAGTTCCACTAGGTTGTTTTATAAATCTCACATTCTTATTATCTAGAAATGTTTCAATAAATTCGGGATGTGTTTGGTAAAAATGTATTCCAACTACTATTTTACTTATTTTATGATTGTTTTCAATAAGTTTTTTGAATGGTTCTGATTTTGAACTTGCCCAAGCTGTTGTCCAGTAATAATTAGAATAATTGTCTAATGATTTTAAAAACTCCTTTTCTAATTTATTTGGTGTTGTAATGATTTTCAAAGTTCAGTTTTTTGGTTGTGGCTAACACCCGTATAACCACAACAAACAGCTATACAATTGTAGTTATATCGTTAATATGTTTACGAATATAATAAAAAACCACCTACAAAAAACATTTTTAAAATGTAAAGTAGGTATGACAGCAGTCTTTTGCAATTGCTAAATCAGGAATACCATATAATGAGAACTTTGTTTAAAAATAGCCTAAAAGATTTGTTTTTTAGGAGTTCTTTGTTAGCACATGGCATTTTTTGTAGCGCTTTTAGCATATGCAGTATTTATAAGAGCTGACCTAGATAAAACCCATCTTTCAGGATATTCAACAAGGTAGTTGCATAACAATGCTTTCCTTCTGTCTTATGCCTGTTTACAACAATGGAAGCAAAAATCAATACCAATCAATGGTAGCCAAAAATTTTTCTCATGCAACAAAATAAGCTACACAATGTAGCAATTATTGCTTATATTTGTAGCATTATGAAAATGATTTCAAAAAACCTTCGGCATTTACGCCATCTGAAAGGACTCACACAAGAAACCCTTGCGGATGTGCTTCAGGTAACCCGTTCACGCATCAGCTCATACGAAGAAGAGCGTTCAGCACCCACGATTGAGATGTTGATTAAAATCTCTGATTATTTTAAGTTACCTATTGATATTTTGTTGAAGAACGACCTAACAAAAGCAACGGACACTTCTTTTATAGACATAGGAAACCAACGTATCCTGTTTCCGATTACCGTAGATAATGACAATAATGACCTGATTGAAGTCGTTCCGATAAAAGCCTCTGCTGGCTATTTGGCTGGCTACGATGATCCTGAATACATAGAACAGTTGGAAAAAATAAAACTCCCATTTCTACCAACAGGAAAGCACAGAGCCTTTCCCATAAAGGGAGATTCCATGTTGCCCATGAAAAGTGGCTCTTATGTGGTGGGGCGTTTTGTGGAAGACAGAAACGATATAAAAAGTGGAAAAACCTACGTGCTTGTGACCCTTAATGAGGGGATGGTTTATAAACGGGTCATTAACAACATTGAACTGAATAATTCACTGCTCCTAATATCAGACAATAAAACCTATCACGACTACAGTGTCCCCATAGACGAGGTCCTTGAATTATGGGAGTTTACATGTAGTATCAACACCCAAGAATATAGTGAGCAAGAACTAAAAATAAGCAGTATCATCAACATGTTTAATGAATTAGGAGTTGAATTAAAGGCCTTAGAAAAAATAAAATAATGTACACCATCATTGATATTGAGACTACGGGACAAGGGAATAAAATCACGGAAATATCTATTTTCAAATATGATGGTGATAAAGTCATAGATGAATTTACCTCTTTGGTCAATCCCCAAAGTTATATACCCGATTACATAACAGTCTTAACGGGCATTGATAATTTTATGGTTGCCAATGCACCAACTTTCTCAGAAATAGCAGATACCGTTTTAGCCATTACGGAGGGGATGGTTTTTGTTGCCCATAGTGTCAATTTTGATTACAATGTGATACGGAATGAGTTCAAGGCATTAGGGATTGATTTCACAAGAAAAAAGCTTTGTACGGTGCGACTCTCCAGAAAATTGATTCCTGGCCACAAGTCTTATAGCTTGGGTAAAATTTGCCGGGCCTTGGATATTGACATCAACGGAAGGCATAGGGCTAGAGGAGATGCCGAAGCCACCGTCATCCTTTTTGAAAAGTTATTACAAACCGATGGTTCTGAAATCGTCATTAATGACTTTCTTAAAAAATCGTCTAAAGAAGCCACTTTACCTCCACATTTACCAAGTGCCGTATTTAATGCGATACCAAACGAAGCAGGCGTTTATTATTTTAAGAACAAAAAAGGGAAAGTCATTTATGTAGGCAAAGCAAAAGATTTAAAGAAACGGGTCTTGGGTCATTTTTATAATAAAACGGAACGGGAACTTAACCTTTGCAGGGAAACAGCCGATATCGATTTTGAACTATCAGGCAGTGAGCTTATCGCACTTCTTATGGAAGATGCCGCCATAAAAAAGCATTTTCCAGAGTATAACCAAGCTGCCAAAAGAATACCTAAAGCCTATGCCATTTTTATGTTTGAGGACAGAAACGGCATCATCCATTTGGCATACAATATCTTAAAAGGAGCACCCAACCCATTACTGACCTTTTATAACATTACGGATTGCAGACAATTTTTAGAACGACTTTGCATGCAATTTGAATTATGCCCCAAGTATTGCCATCTACAAGAAGGAGTTGCCCAATGTTCACATTACCTCATTAAAACCTGTAAGGGCGTTTGTATTGAAAATGAATCTGTCCATGATTACAATAGCCGTGTTCAAAACGCCATAAAGCATACTATGGAATACGCCAAAGATATGGTTATCAAAGAAAAAGGCCGTCATGCCGAAGAAGAAGCCTTTGTGATGATTAGAAATAGCGTGTATGCAGGCTATGGCTTTATAGACCGATCGGAACAAATCATTTCAAAAGAGGATTTAGAGACTTATTTGATTCCCCAAAAGGATAATGTGGATGTTCAGAAGATTATTAGAAGTTATATGTCTGTGGGGAGATAAATAGCCATACAGGATTTATCCAACTCGGGAGTCTATTTATTAAATGATTTATAACTTATATATTAGCAAATCCAATTTTAAAATTTAGCATGATCAATTATCTTTTTTGCTACTGAATCTGCATCATCATTTGAAAAGACTTGCACTTTTATATTTTGGCCATTAAAAATTGCTTGAATATCACCAATATGATCTTTGCTTATTGCATTGAAATCTATTGATTCTACACTTCTAAACATTTCGTAAGACGCTAATTCCATTATTATATTTGATAACCCAATCATATTTAATTGTATTTATTTAATTTATACTTTATTATATTTTTTAAAATTCTCAGCTTGCTCAAAAATTTCTTTGTAAACCTCATCGCGTTCAACTGGAGGGTAACCGAATTCATCCAAGAGTAGAATTAAACCAACCTTAAGTGCTGATTTTATATCGGCACGTTTGCTCCAATCAGGAAATTTGGCTTGACTGTCAACCAAATCTTTGACCGCTTTGGCTAACTCAATCAATTTGTCTTCCGGATAAGTAAAATCATATTTAATGCACAGTTCTTTTAAAATGTCATAAAAGGCTTTTTCCTCAAAATCAATCCCTAATTCATCTCCAGCTTTAAATTCTTTGTAGACATCCCATATAAGGTTAGTAAGGTGTTCTGCCATTTCTTCATAGACTTCACTTCTAAAAACATCGTTTTCATCTCTTTGGTTATATTTGTCAACCAAGAATTCCATTTTCTTTGAGAAGTCAACCCCTTTAACCTTGTTTACTTTCTTCATTTCACCTATGGCACGGGCCAAAAGCTGTTGAAGTAATTTTATCTTGGTATTAGGAAGCTTTATTTTATCAATCTTGGCCAAATAGTCTTCATCAAAAAGATCCTGCTCTTTTTGGGTTTCTTCACCCATTTTGAAGATTTCATCAACACCATCACTTTGTAAGGCATTTTTAATCATTTCCCTTACTTTGGCATTCATTTGGGCGGTATCGGGTGCATCACCCTTTGTTAGTTTAAAAACAATGGATCTTACTGCCAAATAGAAATGGGTATAATCTCTTTCTTCCTGTGTCAACTGCTCACTACCGGCACATATGTCATAAGCTGCTTTAAGCCTTTTAACTAAACCCATAAAGCGAGTTTCCAACTCTTTTGTAAGCTGAGCATATTCCGCAGCCATATTAAGTGTGTTTAACTGCTCTAATGGAGTTCCTTGAAAGTATTTGGTATTATCAAATTTATGAAAGAGCTTGGAAAGTAAATCCAAGTGATTTCTAACCACTATTAAAGATTGCTGGATATCTTCAAAATTATCTTTGTCACCTTCCGAGTATTTCTTTAAGGCTAAATTCATTTGATTTTTGATGCCGATGTAGTCAACTACCAAACCTTTGTTTTTGCCTTTAAATTTGCGGTTTACACGAGAAATCGTCTGAATTAAATTGTGCTGTTGTATGGGCTTATCAATATAAATACTATCTAAGAAGGGAACGTCAAAACCAGTCAACCACATGTCTACCACAATGGCAATTTTAAAATTAGATTTTTCATTTTTAAACTGCCTATCTAATTCCTTACGGTACTCTTTAGTTCCCAATAAATCGTACATTTCTTTTGGGTCATCCTTACCACGGGTCATAATCATTTTGATGCGCTCCATAGGTTTTATTTCCCTTTTATCCCTATCGCTCAATGCCGCACCTTCTTCAGCAACTCTTACAACATTCCATTCGGGTTTTAGTTCTATGACATTTTTATAAAACTCATAGGCGATTTCACGAGAGCTAGAAACAAACATGGCCTTGCCCTTAACGGTAGCTCCTTCCGTAACACGATTTTCATAATGCTTTACAAAGTCCGTGGCTAATTCATTCAATCTATCTGGATCTCCTAAAATAGCATTCATATTGGCTGATTGCTTTTTACTTTCCTCAATTTGGTACTCATTAGCGCCAGATTCTTCGGCTACTTGATAATATGCTTCTATTTTTTCTAATTCACTATTGTATAAGGCTATTTTAGCAGCTCTGCCTTCGTACACGATTTTTACCGTGATTTCATCCTTAACGGATTCTGTCATGGTATAAACATCTACCACCTTACCAAACACATCCAAGGTGGCATCAATAGGTGTGCCTGTAAAGCCTACAAAAGTGGCGTTGGGTAACGAGTCGTGTAGGTATTTGGCAAAGCCAAAAGACTTTTTAACGCCGTATTCCGTAACCCTTACTTTTTGGTCTAAATTGGTTTGGCTTCTATGCGCTTCGTCTGAAATACAGATGACGTTGGTGCGCTCGGTGAGTAATTCTATATCTTCTGTAAACTTGTGAATGGTGGTTAAAAACACACCACCACTGGCACGTCCTTGTAGCAACTCCCTCAATTCCGCTCTACTTTCTACACTTTTAATGGTATCGTCACCTATAAATACTTTGGCATTGGTGAATTGCCCTGAAAGTTGGTCGTCTAAATCGGTACGGTCAGTAATTAAAACGATTGTTGGGTTTTCAAAATGCCCGCTTTTCATCAACAACCTTGTGAGATAAAGCATGGTGTAGCTCTTACCACTTCCTGTTGCACCAAAATAAGTGCCTCCTTTGCCATCTCCTTCGGGTTTCTGAGCCTTTTTAATGTTGTCGTATAAGGCTCTTGCAGCATAGTACTGAGGATAACGACAAACAATTTTCTCATCTTTTTTAGACGTATCTGGAATGTAAATAAAATTTTGAATAATGTCTCTAAGGCGGTTTTGGTGCAACATGCCTTGAACAAGTGTAAACATGCTATCTATACCATCCACATCTTTGGCTAAACCTGAAATTCTGCGCCACGCATAAAAAAACTCATAAGGTGCAAAAAAAGACCCTGCTTTATTGTTGACACCATCACTAATTACGCAAAAGGCATTGTACTTAAACAGTTCTGGAATGTCCCTTTGATATCTTGTGGTAAGCTGAATGTAGGCATTATGAATGGTACAATTTTCTTGAATAGCAGTTTTAAACTCAAATACCACTACCGGAATGCCATTGATATAAATGATTCCGTCCGGGATTCTTTTTTCTGTGTCTACAATTTCCAGTTGGTTGACGAACTTGTAGCTATTGCTGTTCTCTTTAGAATAGTCGATTAAGTAAACCCAAATATCTTTTTGGTTACGGTCTTCACGCTTAAAGCTAAAACCATCAGATAGCCATTGCGTTGCCTTTTTATTGGTTTCGTACAAATCGGATGCTGGCAAAGTTTTTAACTGCAAAACAATAGACTTAGCTTCTGTAAGGGTAAGTCCTTCAGATTTATATTGATTTAGCAGAAACGCTATCAAATCTTCTTCAATGAGCACTTCTTCGGGATCACGGTTTATAGTATTTCCTAAATAATGTGGGTATGCTTCGTTACCCAATAATTCTATAAATGCGTCTTCTAATTTTGCTTCTGTAAATTTCATTGGGTTTTCCTATTCTTACCTTTTTGGGTTAGTCTATATTTTTGCTTACTGCTCTTTGGCTTATCAGGTATTGTCATTTCAATTAAGCCCAATTCTAAAGATTTTTGAATATATTCTGTTCTAAAATACTCTCTGTGCGTTAGCCCCAATCGTTCCATCAGTTCGTTTGTGCTATACGGTTTATCTAAAACCAATAATAGATTTTTAACTTGCTCGGTAACTTGCTCGGTAACTTGCTCGGTAACTTGCTCGGTAACCTTTTCAGAAGCAGGAAATGTCATTCGCGTAAAGTTATCCATAAATCTAAAACATTCTTTACCATAGCTCTCCATAATTCTTGGAACACCAGAACCCAGTTGCTCTACCAATTCCAAATCTCTATAAACACGCATTAATTCTTTATTTCTTGGGATAGAAACGCCTTCAAAAAAATCCATTTCACTTAATCCTTCAGGTAATGAACCTGCTGACGTTATTTCAATTCTATCATCAAATATTTCAAACTTGGGTGGAACTTCACGTGTATAGTCGTTATGGACTATCGCATTATATATGGCTTCCCGCAAGGCAATAGGGTTCCATAACTTCCGTTCAATCCGATGCTTTGATGTGATGGTTGCAAAAGTTGTATTTTCCACTGCAATTTTATCCAATACACTTTTTGTTGCCTTAATAAGGGAACAATATCCATATTCGTTGTTTTCTATTAACTCGACTCTATTTAGACCTTTATATTTGGCTACTTTAATGGATACATTGTTAACATCTGCTAAAAGGTATGCCGCATAATTCAAAAAACCGTCTTCAGTAAGCAGCTCTAAGTTCTTTTTAAACTGTTTGTTAAGAGGTTTGCCATTTTCTTGGTAATAGATATGAAGCTGTTCAAAATTCAAGTCTTGACGATGCGATTTTATTTTTCCTATGGAGTTACGGGTACGGGAAGCGAAAAGTTTATCAATTATAGCTTGCGGCATGGGTTCAGCTGACGTACCTATACGAATGAAACTACCTTTTTCAGTCATGCCATATTTCTTTTTGAAATACGGTTTTTCGCTACCACTGGCAACAATTATTTTTATGATGGTCTTGCCGTCTTTATCTTCTGAAACCACATCAAACAAGCCCATAGCCGAAGGGGAGATGTTATTTTTTATACGGTCTTTAATTTTTAGCATATCACCATCTGGGTCAACTACACCAATCGTTTTTCCAGTTTTTTCAATACCGATATACACCAAACCGCCTTCATGATAGTTTAAAAAGGCAACCACCTCTTTTTCCAAATCTAAGTCTTTGGTGAGTTCAGCTTTATATTCTATTCGGTTGGTTTCTGTCATTTATTCTTTTCTGATTTTCTTAGGTAAATTTCATATTAACTTTTCACCACCGTTTTTCCATCGTTTTCTAACATAGGATTCAAACTCGGGTTCATCTGCGTGGTCCATAACAATTATTTGTGGCAAGAAACCACAATCTTTTTTTATGAACTCTAATTCATCTTTTAATACGGTAAATATATTTTTAACCTGTTTTATGTTTTCATCCAACTCGCCTTCCATACCATCTGTATCTTTATAAGCCCTTGGGAAATAAACTTGACTCGGTTGGTCAATCATTAAAAAAGAAGGGATACTTGATTTTTTTGATTTACAATTTAAATGAAGAAATGCAATGAAAATAGAAAGATGACAAGCTAGCCAGTTAGCACCACTACCCATCTCTGAAAGAAGAATCTTTTCTTTCTCATTGAAATGATAATAGAAAGAAAAATCTTCTAACCGGAATTGTAGCCTTCCGGGTCTAAGTTCTGTTTCAAAGTCCAGTTTTTCGCATACAGCTGTCATTCGGTCAGCAAGAAAACCTTCGGCTTCTTTTATTTTTGTAGTTACATCAAACCCCTCCAACTTTTCTTGTAGCCATTTGATCCTTTCTTTTATTTCTTCAATACTGGATGAACCTTTAACCATTGTATTTTGCTTTACCAATTGTTTAATATTGGCATCAGTTGCTCCCTTTAATATATTAGCCTGTTCAATAAGTGATTTATTCTTAATGAATATTTCATCTTGTTCTTCCAGTTTTTGAATTTCTGACGAAAGAATGGCTATTTGACGTTTTAAACTATCCCTATCTTTTTGCAACGATTCAATTTGTCCTGAATTATCTATTTCATAAGTTCCTATTTTAGATAATTCAGTTTTGAGTTTTGTTTTAGATTCTGATAATGAATTAACTATAGAAGTGATTTCAGTAACTTGATTGCTACATACAGGACATTTTAAATTATCATCCTTTGTTTCTTCAATTAGGACTTGATCAATACTTCGTAACCTATTAGAATATGTATGAGATAGCACATTGTTGTTCGAAAGTTCCCGTAATAAAATCTCTTTCTCAGAAAGCACTTCTTTTAAATCAAATCTTTTAGATTCTTTATTTTCTATTTCTAATTTTAGATTTGAGTTACTAAAAGAGTTGATTGAAATAGATGGAAGATTATATGAAATATCTTTTAATTGTCTGATAGATAAATTATCATCTAATTCCATACCTATAAATACAAAATAAGATTTTAATAATAATCTGATTTTTTCTGATAATTCTTCATCATTTATTTTTAATTTCTCAATAAGCTTTTCTTCTATCCTTAGTTCTTTTCTTTTTTGCTCTAATTCTCTTCTAATGAGAAAATACTCATTGCTTTCCCACCCAATGAAAATAGGGAAATCTGCAATAGTTTTCTTTCGCTTATTAAAGTCTTCAAAACGATAAAAGAGGCTGTGCTTATTTGCAATTAAATTTTGATGCTGAAATAATAAAGAAACCATACTTCTCAGAGTTACCTTCCCTGCATTCCTTTTATCTTCTTCGCTATCAGTTCTAGTATCAGAAATAGATAGACCCAAATGTCGCTCAACTTCTTCTTGAGCATCCTTTAATTTTTTAGCTTGTGTAGATGTAAAATATTCTTTATTAAGATTAGCTAGAAAGTTGTCGTCAGTTTCAAATCGAAGATAAACATCCCCACCACTACCATTGCTTGAATTTGGACGAGCAATGGAAATATACTTATCAGAAACCTTCAAAATAACTGCAAACATTTCTGCAAACTTGTCTATAATCCCTTTAGGTATAGTTGACCGACTTGAAAAAAGGCAGTAATCAACAATTTCAATTAAAGCACTTTTTCCTGTTTTAGAATCTCCAGTAATAATATTTAATCCGGGCTTTAAATCTACATTCCGTATTTCATCAGCTCGTCCGAAGATGACTATTTTGTGTAATATTGCATTCATATGTTTACAATTTCGAGTTTAATAAAAATGTTTTTACAGTCTTCTTTTGCGATTATTTGCCCCCAATTATATGCAGCCTTAAAATACTGCTTTTTCATCATATCCTGCTCCTTATTATATTGAATTTTATCATCCATTTGAATGAAATCGCTTATGACTAATTTGTGTTTATTGCCAAGATATATTAGTCCTTGATTTGTGATTTTTTTAAATTCTTCAATTTTATTAGGCATTAATATAAGTTGATTTTTTAGCTCAATAGACTTAAATAAAGTAGATATAGATGAGTTTTTATTACTATTAATTAATTTCTCAAAAATCACTTCATCAAAAATGAAAGGCAATCCCATATAGATGAGTTCAAATTTTAATTTCCCTAACTTAGATTCACAAGCTCCACTAATAAAATGATGAAGAATTTTGCTTGTCCAAATTGGATTGTAAAGTAAGATATTGATGTCTTTTGCTCTCATATATCAGAATCATTGTATTTCCATTCAAAATCTGTTTCTTCAAGAGTATGATGTATTCGCCCATCTCTGTAGTACTTTTGTGTGTCATTTACCCCAACTATTGGATCGTGAGGGTTAGTAATGCATTCAAAGTAAGTATTTTGAGATTTCATATGCACATCGTTAGTATCCAAATGTTCTTTTGTAACTCCTATGCAGTTTTTGCTTTTCACATCCTCAATAGATCTTTTTACATTAGAATCATATTCCTCTAAATTTTCAGTCAATGTTGGAGTTGTTTCTAATAGTTTTATCTGACTAAGGTTTGCTCTCAGATAATCTCGTATTGCATTGGTTTGATCTTTTTCTTTTATGCTTATTGATTTCATTTTTTCAATAAATATAAATTTTTGTTTTTCGCTATTTTTATCGATTTCTGCAACGCTTACTACAGGAAATGGTGTGTTTCCTTTTGTGTAAGGACTCAACTTATCTTGAATATCTCTATTAAAGTCATTAATAATAACTTTCCATTCATTTGCGTTATCAATTGCCATTTTTGTAATATATCCATAAAGTTGTTGCAAAGCGGTATCTCTAAAATTATCTGGTATAATAGTAAATTTTGAATGTTCTTTTAATTCATCCCATTTCTCGGAAATATTTTTTTGACCTTCAAGTATTATGAATTTCCCTAGAATAGTTTCTAGTTTCTCTTTGTCAAATTTTAATACTTCATCATAAATAGGTTTTAAAGTTGTAGACGGAGTATGACTTTTCAATTTTGCGTACTTCTCTGTTACTTTTAAATCATTCCAATTATAAAAAATTGAATTATCTCTACAGACAGCAGTTGTATGTAGAACTAGGTTGCTATATTGTTTAATTACATCAAAATTAACCGTGTAGTTTTTAATAGTTTTCCAAACATCTTCTGAGTTATCAATAATAACACCACCATCAATGTGATGCTTTACTTCAGTACTAGTATTTTCAGTTGCAACATCTCCTTTACATTCAATCCAGATGGTGTGGTTCTTTTTAGCATTTAGACAGTATTCTAATGCTATGAGTTTTTGATAATCAATTCCTAATGATTTTAATGTATTATCGTTGATGAACATTTGATTTTCCATAATCTTAATTTTCTACTGACGCCAACTTAGAAAGAAGCAATTCTTTAAGTTCCAATAGCTTTTGGTTTTCTTTTGAATAGGTAATACTTAATTTATTCATTGGTTTCATTACTGATTCGAACTTCATAAGGATATCATCCTCTGGTTTCATTACTTCAATTTTTTCAAAATCAGATTTACTTAACATTGGCATTGTTGAACCACCCATTGCAATTCCTTTTATTTCATCTGCTACAAAATTCAAATAATAGTATAGGAAATCTGTATAGAAAGTTTCTTTGACTATTATTGAATTCATTTGTTGATTTGTAATACAGTCATTTTTAACAACTGCGATTTTACCCATATCTGAACCAATACAAGTCACGATTACTGAACCTTTAGGAAGAATTTTGTTTTTCAATTTTGAATATCCCTCTTCAGAAAGGTTCCTTTCTGCACCTAACACGAACTTATTATAGTTTTTAAAATCACCTGGTGTAACAAAAGGCATTTCATTTCCAAAATCCTCAGGATTATTACTTGAAGGTGTTTTACCTGTTACAACATTTCCAAAATCCTTGATTTCAACATTTACCCAATTTCCCTCCACAAACCACTCCCTATAAATCGCCTGTGCGGTTTCTTCTAGTTTTTGGATGAGTTGCTCGTTAAGTTTGATGCGGTTTTGGATGGTGTTGTATTCTTTTACTATTTCGCGTTGTTTGTCTATGTGGGGAACAGGAATAAGCGTTTCACACAATTCTTCCCAATCATACCCACCTCTGATTGCTGCATCACATTTAAAAGTGGCATACCTATCGAATTCAGATCTGCGTAACCACATCATCAAATATTCAGGGTCAAGTTCATTCCGGTCTTTTACTTCAAAAACAGGATATGCTGGAGAAACCAAATTTGGTTCGTCATCTAACTTCAAAACTACTGGCAATTTGTTAACTCGAATTGGAGACATAAAATCGCAAGCAAATTGATACTTACTCATCACCCTATAAACGGACATATTAGTTCCAACGACATTAGAAGTGGTCTCTCTAAATTCCTTAGTCATACTCAAACCCAATAACCGAGTAACTTTTAAATCTCGATTGCGGTGTTCAACTCTTTGAATAAAGTTCCCAATTGGTTTATAATTCAATTTCATATCCCAACTCTTTGAACACGTTTAGTAAATCATTTTTGCTTTGGGCTTCTGCTTTGAGCAATTCGCCAAACTCACCTTTTAAAGATGTCATTTTATCCTCAAAGTCAATGTTTTCATCTCGGTTTACAAATTCAATGTATTTGCTCGGCACAAGCGAAAAATCTTTTTTCTCCACAGCTTCTAAGGTAGCACTATAGCAGAACTCAGGTACATTTTCAATTTCCTCTACTTGCCATTGGTGGTAAGTACTCACTACTTTTTGAATATCATCATCAGAAAACTGGGTGTATTTCTTTTCAAACGGTTCTCCCATTTGTCGCAAGTCCATAAACAGGATTTCTTTTTCTCTATCTCGGTTTTTTCGGGTTTCATTACCAATTTTTCGGGAATGGACCTTTTTGTTTTTATTGACTATCCAAAGAGTAACACTGATATCTGTTGTATAAAACAGATTACGTGGCAATACCAAAATGGCTTCCACCAAGTTGTTTTCAATGAGTTTTCTTCGAATTTTGTATTCCTCGCCACCGCCAGATAAGGCACCGTTTGCCAGTATGAATCCAGCAACACCGTTTTCAGACAGTTTGCTCACCATATTCAAAATCCAGCCATAGTTGGCATTACTTTTTGGAGGTACTTCGTAACCCATCCAGCGTGGGTCGTCTATCAATTCATTTTCAGCTCTCCAATCTTTTTGATTAAAAGGCGGGTTGGCCATTATAAAATCAGCTTTTAAGTCTTTGTGCTGATCTTGTGCAAAGGTGTCGGCCGCTTTTTCACCTAAATTGGCAGCAATCCCACGGATAGCCAAGTTCATCTTTGCCAGTTTATAGGTAGTGTTGGTGTATTCCTGTCCGTAAATAGAGATTTCTTTTTTGTTACCGTGGTGATTTTCTATAAACTTAATGGATTGAACAAACATACCTCCCGAACCACAGGCAGGATCATAGATGATGCCTTTATAAGGCTCAATCATTTCAGCAATGAGGTTTACGATACTCTTTGGCGTATAGAATTCGCCCTTTCCTTTACCTTCTTTTAAGGCAAATTTTGATAAGAAGTACTCATATACACGCCCTACAATATCCTGTCCTTCATTTAAGAGGGTATCAATTTCATTGATTTTATCAAGTAGGGATGCGAGTTTGGATTTGTCCAACCCTAAACGTGAAAAGTAGTTGTCTGGTAAAGCGCCTTTTAAAGAAGGGTTGTTTTTTTCTATGGTATGTAGTGCGGTATCTATTTTTATAGCAATATCATCTTGTTTGGCATTTTTGCTGATATAGGACCAACGTGAAATCTCCTCTAAAAAGAAAACATTTTTCATATTGTAGAAATCTTTCATTTCTACATATTTTTCTTTGCCCTCGGCTATTAATTCGGTTCTGCGTTCTTCAAATTTATCGCTGGTAAACTTGAGGAAAATAAGCCCCAATACCACATGTTTATATTCAGACGGCTCTACAGAACCTCTTAATTTGTCGCAGGATTGCCAAAGGGTTTCTTCAATTGCTTTCGTTTTCTCGGTTATTTTTTTAGCCATTTATAATTTTAGTCTTTCTTGTTGGTTTTAATGTCTTTAATAGCAATTTTTAGGGCTTGCAATGCCTGGTCTTCATCAGCTACGACCTCCAATATTTGGTCAGTTAACCACAAAGTCAATAATTCCTGTGTATCGACTTTTAGTAGTGCTGCTATTTTTTGCACCTGTTCCCGTTTGGCTCTGCGTTCGCCACGTTCAATTTTGCTAAACATAGGTGTGTCTATTTCCAAATCAGCAGATACCTGCTCCTCCAAATTTATAACCTCCACTATATCACTTCTCTGGCAATTTATAATCTTTACAAACTTCCTTAAATAATTCACCAGGATCTTCGTCAATAGCAAGAAATATCAAGTATAACTCTTTCACTTTCAATTGGGTGGTTATGTTATTAGCAAGCTCACTCAATCGTGTTTTGCTAATGCCTGTTTTGCGAGACACATCCGATCTGTTTATTGATTTTTTAGCAAAGAAGCGTCCTAATGTTGTCATGTATTTATCCTATTTTCAATATATAAAGTTACCATTTTTCGATTTATAAACTTATATTTGTTGTTTTATATTCTTATTTTCAGAACCGCAAGAATATTACACCTTGGGTAATTTTAAGTCTTTAAAAAGCTCTTTAAAAATTTCCCCAGGGTCTACATCAATTGCTAAAGCAATTAAATAAAGTTCATCAGCACGAAGTTTGGTCGAATCGTTTCCACTTAATTGGCTTAAACGAGATTTACTTATCCCAGTTCTTCTAGCAACCTCTGCTTTATTTATAGATTTTTTAGCTAAGTATAATCCTAAATCAGTCATTTGTATATCTTTTTTGAATACATAAATATAGAAAGCGTATACTGTTGTATGAAATAATTACACTTTTGTTTTGAATTTAGGTTTATTTTTAATACATTAGTATTGATTTTTAATACATCTGTATAAATAATATACACATTGTTTTTTGTATATTAATATAAATTCACTCTAAATAACCCAAAAAATAGTATGGACGATGAAATTTACCCTAAACAAGACCAGATGATTGTCCAACTAAAATCGCTTTTGGAAATTAAATATGTTTATAAATCAAAACCTGAAAAAGATAGTGGTTTCAAGTTTTTACTAATTGTGATACTAAAAGAAAACAGTCCTTCCTTAACCCAAGGATTATCTCCTATGGTAGCTAAAATATTTCAGGAAGAAACAGATGTCTTATACCGCATATTTTCGATTGAGTATGCCCAACAGCAACTCAGGGAGGCAAACCTATTTTTTATTCATGGGTGTCATCTGTCCAAACTAATCTACAAAAGCGACAACACCGATACAGGGCTGAAAGTGCCTGTAATACATAAAGACACCAAAGAAGCCATGGCGTTGGGTTTTGAGAACGAACTCAGCCGCGTAGGCGCTTTTATGGAAGGCGCCACATCATACATAAAAAATAAGAATTTCCCCCAGGCTGCCTTTATGCTGCACCAGTACATGGAAATATGGTTCCGCAATGCAGAGCTTCTTGTCATGGGCAAAGAAATAAAAAGTCACAGCATCAAGGAGCATCAAAACTATATCAAGGCTTTTGCCCCGGAACTTGGGCGTATCTTTAATATGGATAGGGAAGAAGACCGCAACCTGTTAAAACTATTGGATGAAGCCTACATCACTGCCAGCTACTCTAAAAACTATCACATTACCAAGTTTCAGTTGGAAATCCTATCGGAAAAAGCATGGCATTTAAACTTTGTGGTGGCCCTTTTGTATGGGGAAAAGTTGGAAGCCTGTAGGTTAGATTGTTAGATTGTTAGATGGTTAGATTGTTAGATGGTTAGATGGTTAGAAAGTTGGAAAGTTGGAAAGTTGGAAAGTAAAAAGTTGGAAAGATATTTTTTTAAACGAGTGAAATGGTGCATAACGATAGAAATGGATCAACACAAAAAGTTGTTGTGGAGCAATTAAATCAAAAATCAAAAATCGTTAATCGTCAATCGTTAATCAATTAGATGGTTAGAAAGTAAAAAGTTGGAAAGTTTTGAAGACATTTTTTTAAACGACCACATGAACTTTTCACGATTCACGATTCGATTCACCTTTCACGTTTCACCTTTCACGATTCATGATTTTGAATCTCCCTGATCACAGTTGACCGATTAACCAAACCCAGAACCCGTCACCTTGAACCCAAAACCTTGAACCCAAACCCAACAACCATCAACCATCAACCAACAACAAGATACCATTTCCGAATCACCTTTCACGTTTCACCTTTCACGATTCACGATTTTGAATCTCCCTGCTCACAGTTGACCGATACACCAAACCTTGAACCCAAAACCCAAACCACCAACCACCAACCAACAACCAACAACCACCAACCATCAACCATCAATCATTTCCGAATCACCTTTCACGTTTCACCTTTTCACGATTCACGATTTGAATCTCCCTGCTCACAGTTGACCGATTCACCAAAACCCAAAACCCAGAACCCAGAACCTTGAACCCAGAACCCAACAACCATCAACCAACCCCATCCTTATAATACTTATTCCTATATTCAACAGGCGTCAACCCCGTTATCTTCTTAAAAACATTTCTGAAAGCCTTGGTATCGGTGTAGCCCACATCGAACATGACCTCATTGATGTTTTTCCGTGTCGATTCAAAACTTCGCTTGGCGGCCTCGACTTTGACTCGTTGCAGGTATTCAATAACCGTATTATCCGTGGCCTGTTTAAATCTACGCTCAAAACTCCTACGGCTTACGGCTACCATTTGTGCCAGTTCATCAACAATAATCTTCTCCTGATAATGTTCCTCAATATATTCCTGGGCCTGTTTTACTTGCTCATCGTTATGGTCTTTCTGTCCCGTGAACATCATAAAGGAAGCCTGACTTTCCCTGTCGATATCAATGGCGAAATATTTAGAGGCCAATATCGCCGTGTCCCGGTCGGTGTATTTTTCCAGTAGATAGAGTAACAAGTTCCACAAAGAATTTGCCCCACCACTGGAATAAATGCCACTCTCCTCGGTAATGACACCGCCATCAACGATGACCACTTCGGGGAACCGTTCTTTGAACTCGTTATAGTAAGCCCAATGTGTGGAGCATTTTTTTCCGTTCAAGAGACCTGTGGAAGCCAATAGAAAGGCTCCAACACAAAGAGAGGCGACTTCGGCCCCGTTTTTATATTGATGGGTAATCCATGGAAGGGTGGCCCCATTCAGCGCAACCGCTGCTTTCATATCCCCAAAAAGAGGTGGTACAATGACCAGGTCTGCCCGATCGGTATGTTCCAAAAGCAGATCCGTAGTAATGGCATAGGCGCCATCCTGAACCCGGACATCCTTCTGGCAACCCACCAATTCCACCTTAAATAAAGGTTCCTTTCCGGCAGCTTGTAAAAAGTGGTTCGCAGTGGTAAACAAGTAGCGGGGACCGGTAATGCCCTCTGCCACGGCGGTTTCAGGCACTAATATATATATGTTTTTCATCGGTTTCTATGCATTGTTTTAATTTAAATAATTGAGGCTGTCTAAAAAGTCTAGTTCTATGTCATATTGAGGGTGTCGAAATATTTTAACTTTTTGGTAATCAATATCGGTTTCGACAAGCTCAACCTGACAAATTAAATTTAAAGGACTTTT
>LLBY010008525.1_pt1 | contig 23527 bp, 27 predicted proteins | sample 1489401 | NCBI WGS metagenome assembly LLBY01 (sample SAMN04092656, study PRJNA295927) | soil metagenome | biome: Soil prokaryotic community; feature: Bulk soil; isolation source: soil from tomato rhizosphere | host: tomato cultivar Hawaii 7996 | place: South Korea | collected 2011-11-01 | reverse complement strand
TATCGGTTTCGACAAGCTCAACCTGACAAATTAAATTTAATGGACTTTTTATACAGCTTCTTTTTTAATTAAGACTAAACCTGTTTTAGTTACAACGATACTTTTGTCCCAACTGCTTTTCCATCAATTATATCTATTATAATATTGTCTGTTTTTCCGTTTACTATGTAAGTAGGGATGTTATTAGCGGCTGCTTGCTGTGCATAATCTAATTTTGAGCCCATACCTCCACGACCTTCTTCTTCACTTTTATTATTGTCTTTAATATACTTGTCTAAATTTTCATGTGGGCCAACGTTTTGTATCAAACTACTGTTTAGTGCATCGGGATGCCCCGTGTATAGTCCGTCAATGTCGGTTAATATAATCAGTTTATCAGCGTTTATAAGTTGTGCTATTAAGCTAGCCAGTTCATCATTATCAGAAAACATAGACATGGTAACCGATACCGCATCATCTTCATTGGCTATAGGAATAACACCTTCGGACAGTAAGCCTTCACAACAATTAATCATATTTTGTCTATGTACACCTGGACTAAAATCGCGTTTTGTGGGAAGTACTTGCGCACATTTCATACCATAGTCATGAAAAACATCGTAATACAAACGCATCATACGTGGTTGCCCTATGGCAGAATATACCTGACGGCGTTGCGTTCTATTCTTTATTTTGGACTTTCCTAAAACTTCTTTTCCTGCTATTACTGAACCCGACGATACGAGTAAGCAAATAATGTCGCGATCATAAAGTTCGGCTATTTGTTTTACCAAATTACGTAATACGGGTCTAACAATTCTATTGTCTCTGTTGGTCATTACATTAGTACCAACTTTAATAACTATTCTTTCTTTATACATTTTAGTATTCTTTTCCTAATTCAACAGCGCGATTAAACGCCGCAAATGCTGCTTCCTTTATTAATTCGTTTACATTATTATCTTGCATGGAATCTAGTGCAGCACGGGTTGTTCCGCCTTTTGAGGCCACTTTTTCCATCCAAGAATTAGGCGATAAATTAGATTGATTGAAAAGCTCGACCGCTCCTGTAAAAGTTTGACTTACCAAAACTGTGGAATCGTTTTTTGAGAACCCCATTTGTAAGGCTGCTTCCATCATACTTTGCATAAAATAAAAGACATAAGCGGGCCCACTTCCTGAAATGCCAGTAGAAGCATCAATGAAGTTTTCATTGGATACACGCATAGATTTTCCTGTGGTATCCAATAAGCTTTCTACGGTTAGCATTTCGATTCTAGAAACCTCAGGCGATATAACATACGATGTTAAGCCCTTCCCTATTTGCGCAGGCAAATTTGGCATGGCCCTAACTATTTTGTTCAGTCCAGTTATTTCTTTTATAGAGGTTATGGAAACACCTGCCATTATGGATACTAAAATTTGTTGTGGTTGCACAAGTGGTTTTATGGCTTTAAAGACACTTTCGGCATGGTATGGTTTAACGGCTATAAATATAATATCTGCTTGCGGAACGCAATCTTTTAACTCGCTAAAAGCATCAAAATGTGATATTTGGTGAAGCTCTTCAAGTTTTTCTTCAGATTTATCTAAAACCATGATGTTTTTTTTCTTTAACAATCTTGATTTAGACATACCTTCGGCATAAGTAAGCCCCATGTTACCTGCCCCTATTACTAGTACTTTCATTTATTTATTTATTTATTTGTGTGTTTGTTAATTTAATTATTAAACAAATAGCATACAATCATTACAGTCTTTCACCTCTCCATAATAGGTTTCCCTATATTTATGAAGTGTTTTAATAGGCAGCCCAAGTAGATACTTTTTTATATAAGTAACCTTTGTGGTTAATTCGCCCATTTTTATACTGTGTCGTTTTTCGTATGTTGTTTCTCTTTTTATATATATAATTTTCATAATGTTTATATTTATTGTTTTTTAATTTTCAGATGGGACACCCTAAATAAACATCCTCATATGTGTGAATGTGGTTCCCATTGGAGTCACATCTGTGTTTTATTTTTAATTTGTATTGCATGATTGGTTAATTCCTAACTAATCTCATTTCTATATTTCTGGGTTTAAAACCTTGTTTTTCAAATAATTCCACCACAGCATTATTTTTGTTTATATATGTTGAAATATCGCCATCACAATATTTTATGGTGTGCTTAATTAATTCTTTAGCGATTCCCTTTTCCCTAAACGCTGTCTTTACAGCTATGTAAACCAATATGTTTTCCGGTATATATTCGTTCATACCTGTTCTGTTTACTACTGCAGCCCCAAAAATTTCATTATTATGCTCCATGACAAACACATAGCCACCTAATCCTGGAACCTCTTTTGCGGCATATAATACGGATTTTCTAATGGCACTTTTAGTGTCTCTGGCATCCTCAGAATATTCAAATAAAAAATTAGTTATGCGATTTATATCAATAATTGATAGCCTTGAAAAGGCATCAAAGGTTTTTATAGTCATTAATGTTATTGTTTTTAATCGCATCTAAACCAGTAATAGATGCAACTAATTAAGAATATAAATAATTAAGCTTTGTAAGTACTTAAATAAAAAAACAGGAATAAATAAAGTGTACTATTTAAAAATAGAACCTCTTTTTAGAGGTGCTAGGAGGAATAAACTTATCGGATTGGGTTCTAAAAACTAAAAAGTTAAAGTTGAATATTCTACAGTTTTGTCTTTCATGAAGTCCTTTGCTCATGCTGCAAATTTACGAAAATTGACCGCTAATAGCAAATAATACCCTTTAAGCTTTGTTAAGATAATGATAAGTTTTAACAAAGAACAAAAAAAGCTCCCTGAAAAAAGGAGCTTTAAAATCAAGAACTATGGATTAAAACAACCCTAGACTTACCCTCGGTGTACGTACGTTTACACTAGTGGTAACCGTGCTTCGTTGAGGATATCTATGGTAATAATAATTGTCGTATCTATAATAATAAAACGACGCATGATGGTAATAATGCGGACTGTGGTGGCAGTGTGCATCACAATGCTCATAATGGCTTGCATAAGCATCTCTCTTACCTTTCATATAGGCTTTATAAGATTTTCTATCTCTTTGTTTTAATTCTTTTTCATAGGCTTTTTGCTCTTCCCAAAAAGCATCTTCTTCAGCTTTTGTTTTGGCAGCAAATTGTTGTTCGTATTTAGCATCTTCTATGGCTCGTTGTTCATAATACGACTGACTATCTATTTTAGCTTCAGAAGTTGTTTTGGTTTCTTGGGCATTTACTATAGAAGAAACAATTACTATAAAAAACATGACTAGTGCTTTAATTGATTTCATAATTTATAATTTTATATTAAACTTTAATTACTGTAATTCTATATTTAAGACAACTTTAAACATCTTTACCCTACCTTAAAAAAACATTTTAAATTTTATTTAATAGTAGACAGAGAAGAGATTCTTCTAGTTGATTTTAATATGCTTTTTTGAATTGAGAATTTCAAATCGTTAAACTCCTTCATTTCACTAAATCTACTTCTATCAATTTTGCTTTGAGATAAATACAGTTCGAATTCTGAAATATACGCTAGCATTTTCAGTTTATTATTCAATTTAATTCTTTCCAAGTTCAAATCGACCAGACGCTTAGTTTCTAAAACATCTAGCTTTCTTGAAAACACTAAATAAGGCATGAACAAATACATAGTCTAAACGATTAAGTTAGCGAAGTACTTAACATTAAGACAACCTTATAATTATTTACCCTACCTTTTAGCTGAAGTAATTTAAAAGTTTTTATAAAACAAGAAGGGCTTCCTAATTAGGAAGCCCTTCACAATTTTTTTTAAACGAAACTAGTTTTATGCTTGTGCGCTAGCTTTAGCGCTTAACTCCATAGAAATTGCAGAACGTTCAAACTTAACTTTTCCAGACATGGTTTCTATAATACATGTTTGGTCTTTATCGTTAAGTTCTAAAATTTTACCATGCAACCCGCTTTTGGTAATAACTTTATCGCCTTTTTTTAATTCAGCATTGAATTTCTTTTCTTTTTTAGCGCGTTTCATTTGTGGTGCAATCATAAAGAAATACACAACCACAAACATTAGTATAAACGGTAAAAATTGACCGATTCCTTCCATTGTTTTTTAGTTATTTGTTAGTTATTTGGTATGCTACTTTTGTAGCAGTGTTAATTAGTTGTTATAGCATTAGGATCTTTTACGAATGCTGAAATTTTAACAACCTCAGACCCTTTTTCGGTATTGGCGGTTACCGTTATGGTTTTTGTTATTTTGTTGGCACCACTTCCGTTGTACTTCACGGTAAATTTACCTGTTTTTCCTGGTGCTAAAGGTTCTTTACTCCAATCTTCTGGCACCGTACAGCCACAAGAACTTTTAATATCTGTTATAACAAGAGGTGCATTTCCTGTGTTTTTATAAGAGAAAACCGTTTCAACTGATTTACCTTTTTCTATTTCACCAAAATCGTGTTCAGTTTCATTAAATTCAAGTACAGGAAATTTAGAGGCGTTAGCATCCCTAAGGGCTGCCGCCGTTACATTGGCATCATCTACTTTTTTAGAAGCATCCTCTTTACAAGAAGTAAAAACCATTAAACTAAGGGCACTTAATCCTAATATTATTTTTTTCATTACTAAGCTATTTTTGTTCAAGCAGTAAAAATAGGAATTATTTAATCTATTAAAAACTTTTAATAGCTTCTTAACACAAATTTACAGCAATCCGCGACCTACTTTTTTTAGGGTTCCAGCCTCTTCATACTCTTTTACCAATTTATCTAAAATACCATTTATAAAAATGCTGCTTTTTGGGGTAGAATATTCTTTGGCTATTTCCAAATATTCATTTATAGTGACTTTTACGGGAATGGACGGAAAGTTTTTTAATTCGCAAATTGCCAATTGAAGCAATACATAATCTACATTGGCAATACGGTCTGAATCCCAATTTTGTGTTTTCTGCTCAATTTCTTTATTTAATGCCGTTCTATTTAAAAGTGTTTTTCTAAATAAATCGATGGCATACTGCTTATCGTCTGCATCTTTATAAAGCTTTGGTGTAAAATACCCTCCGGCCGATGTGCTTTTTGCTTTTCGTAATAACTTTAAAATAGTGGTATTTACTGTTGGCAAATCATCTAACCAAGTTAAATTTTTATCTTCTAAATAGTCGTAAAGCTTATCGTTTGGAGCTATAATGTCTTTAAATACATCTACAATGAAATCTTTGTCCTCTTTAAAATCGGACACTTTGGTTGTCATGTATTCCTTATACAAATTGCTAGAGGTAATGGCTTTGAAAATAACATCCACATATTCACCATCGAGTTGCCAATTCGTTATGTTGTGTATCTCTAACTGGTTTTTTAACTGAAAATCCGCTGCCAAAAGTTCAAGAAGCTGGTTGTTTACAAACTTTCTGTTGGGATCTTTATCTTCTTTGGTAGCTAAATGCTTTTTTTGTTTTTTTTCTAAATCGTTTTCAGCTCTTTTTTGAACCTCCAATAACAAAGAAAGAAGCAATAGGTACAAGTTGTACATATTGTCTATACTAAACAGTAAAAACTTTTGATCTTTACTAAAATCGTCACTTTCTCCACCTTTAAAGGCATACATGGTTTGCATTACTTTTACACGGATATGTCTTCTGTTTAGCATAATTACAAGGAACTTAAATTTATATAAACGAAAATTTTTTAATTTCGAGCTGCAAAAATAGCACTATTTTAAAAAGTTACTTCATATTTTTTGTTTTTATTATTGAACTCATCTTGACTTTTTCTATTCCCTATAAAATGGCTAAAATTTACCCATATTTCGTTACTTTTTTTATGCTTAGCGATGCTATGCCTTTCAAAAAGTGCCTCATCTGGACAAATTTCATCTCATTCTCGGTTAAAAACAAAAAGTCAAGATGAGTTCATTTACTAAATACTTTATGGTATTTTTAACAATTACTAAATAGCTATTAAAGCTGAATATGTTTTTAAAACTTTATATTTGCTTACTTAATTAGTACCATATCTCTCTATATAATTAGACCTTTAAATGAAAGAATTACAGCACTTAAACAAATATTTTTTAAAATACAAAAAGCAGCTTTTAATTGGTACTGTAATCACTATAATAGCCAGAATATTTTTGCTATATACACCACGTTATGTTCGGGAAATTTTTGTTGTTATTGAAAAATATTTAAAAGGCGGGGTTTCTGAACAGGTTGTAAAAGCAGAATTAACCGAAGTTATCATCTACATTATTGGTGCCGCATTAATTGCTGCCATACTTACGTTTTTTATGCGTCAATACATCATTAATGTTTCCCGTTACATAGAATTCGATTTAAAAAATGAAATCTACAACCAATACCAAAAACTTTCTTTAAATTTTTATAAAAAGAACAGAACGGGCGATTTAATGAACCGCATTAGCGAAGATGTTGGTAATGTACGTATGTATGCAGGACCTGCCATTATGTATAGCATTAATACCGTCACCCTTTTTATAATTGCACTTATTTACATGTTTAATGAAGCCCCCAAACTGGCTTTATATACGGTGTTACCCCTACCCATATTATCAATTGTTATATATAAATTAAGTAAAGAAATACATCATAGAAGTACCATTGTGCAACAGTTTCTATCTAAACTATCTACTTTCACACAAGAATCATTTAGTGGTATTTCGGTTATTAAAGCCTACGGAATTGAACCACAAACGGCTACCAATTTCAAATCGTTAGCTACTGAAAGTAAAGAAAAACAAATAAACCTCGCTAAAGTACAAGCATGGTTTTTCCCTATGATGATTTTACTTATTGGCACCAGTAACTTACTGGTTATTTATGTGGGTGGCATGCAATACATTAATGGTGAAATTGAAAGTTTAGGAACCATTGCCGAATTTATTATTTATGTAAATATGCTTACATGGCCCGTGGCAACAGTGGGTTGGGTAACCTCTATTGTGCAACAAGCCGAGGCTTCCCAAAAACGCATTAACGAGTTTTTAAAACTGGAACCCGAAATAAAAAACACGGTAGAGGAACATACCATAATCAATGGAGACATTGTTTTTAATAACGTAACCTTTACATACGACGATACCAATATTCAAGCGTTAAACGGCATAAGTTTCCATATAAAAGAAGGCGAAACCTTAGCTATTTTAGGAAAAACAGGTTCTGGGAAATCGACTATTTTAGATTTAATTGGCCGTCTTTATGATATTGATGGCGGTTCTATTTTAATAAATGGCATTCCTATTAAAAATCATAATCTAACCGATTTACGAAAAAGCATTGGCTATGTGCCCCAAGATGCCTTTTTGTTTTCAGATACCATTAAAAACAATATTAAGTTTGGGAATCAGTATGCTACGGATGAAGAGGTTATTGAAGCCGCCAAAAATGCCCAAGTACACAAAAACATCATTAAATTCAATAATGGATACGATACTATTTTAGGTGAACGTGGTATTACGCTTTCGGGTGGGCAAAAACAACGTGTGTCTATTGCACGTGCTATTATAAAGCTGCCGGAAATTTTATTGTTCGACGATTGTTTATCGGCTGTCGATACCGAAACCGAAGAAAAAATATTAAAAAATTTAACCAGAATAACTAAAGGCAAAACATCTATTATTGTGGGTCATAGGGTATCTTCTGCAAAAAATGCCCATAAAATTATAGTGTTGGATAATGGTAAAATAGTTCAAGAAGGCACACACGAAACACTTATAAATGTAGAAGGGTACTACCAACACCTATACTTAAAGCAATCAAGTGAAGCTTCTTCAAATAAAGACTAATACCATTTACTATTTGTGTTTACTGTAATAAAATGCCTTTTTTTCCCCTCGCTATTTCAATATAAAATGAAAATATAGCTTTGTCTATGCTCAATACGCCAGCTGGCTCGTCGTTAAAAATGTGCAGTGCACATTTTCTTTTCACTCTGCCCTCTATTTTATATCGATAAAAAATCATCATTCTCTTTTATAGTAAACTCAAACAACAACTGGCATAAACCCTTTATTTATAAACAAATAGGCTTGCATTAAATGCAACAAAATAGGATACTTTAAAAAGAAATTTCATAAAATGTTGGTTCGTATTGGTTTTTTTTAGATTTTTGATATAAATTGATAATTTAATAAATTTCTATATAACTATGAACAATAATGACATGATGGAGAAAGAGGAGATTTTTTCTAAAGTATTAAGAGCAGGAAGACGCACATATTTTTTTGACGTAAGATCTACAAAAGCAGACGATTATTATCTAACTATTACCGAAAGTAAAAAATTCACCAATGATGATGGTTCGTTTCATTACAAGAAGCATAAAATTTATATCTACAAAGAAGACTTTAGTGAGTTTAAAGATATTTTAGCTGAAATGACCGATTATATTATTGATGAAAAAGGTGATGAAGTTATTAGTGAGCGTCATCAAAAAGACTTCAAAAAAGAATATGATACTGAAGAAACTCCTAGTGAAAACGGGGAATTACACAAATCGACCGAAAGTTTCACTGATTTAAGTTTTGATGATATTTAATACGGTAATAAAAAAAATGAACAATACAAACCGTTACTTTTTGGTAGCGGTTTTTTTAGCTCACAACATGACCGTTTTTTACTTTGTTTTCTGGGTTTAATAAAATAACATCTTTACCGTTAACCGCTCCTAAAACCAAACATTCACTCATAAACTTAGCTATCTGTTTTTTAGGAAAGTTTATAACGGCCACAATTTGTCTTTCTAGTAAATCTTCCTTTTTATATCGTGTAGTAATTTGTGCTGACGACTTTTTAATTCCCAAATCGCCAAAATCAATTGTTAATTGGTAGGCAGGATGGTGTGCTTCAGGAAAATCATTTACTTCAATAATGGTTCCTACCCGCAAGTCTATTTTAGAAAAATCCTCAAAAGTTATAGTCCTATTCATTTTTTAAAAATACAAATTATTCCGAACTTTGAATAAAACTCATTATTATGGCAAATACACCTTCAAATATGTTACCCTTGGGTACTACGGCACCTTACTTTGAATTACCTGATACTATTAGCGATACACTTATAGATTTGGAAACGGTTAAAGGCAAAAATGGCACAGTTATTATGTTTATCTGCAACCACTGCCCTTTTGTAATTCATGTATGTGATGAAATAATAGCTATTGCAAAGGCCTATTTAAAAAAAGGGATTGGTTTTGCAGCGATTTCTAGTAACGATGCTATCAAATACCCGCAAGATGGTCCTGATAAAATGAAAATTCACGCTAAAAGTGAAAAATTCCCATTCCCTTATTTATATGATGGAAGTCAAGATATTGCCAAAGCTTATGAAGCTGCCTGTACACCCGATTTTTATGTGTTTAATAAAGATTTAAAGTTAGTTTACCGAGGGCAGTTGGACGATTCAAGACCTGGGAATGGCAAACCTGTTACAGGAAGTGATTTACGGCATGCATTGGATTGTTTGATAGAAGACAAAGAAAACAGCAACCCACAAAAACCTAGTATAGGTTGCAATATAAAATGGAAAATCCCAGAATAGAATGCTAGACGACTTAGACTTCTTAGATTATTAGACCTCTTAAATTGTTAGATTGTTGGATTTCTTAGAATTAGTTGGTGGTTAGTTGCCAAAAACCTACGTCGTGCCACTTATCGAATTTATAGCCAACTTCCTTAAAATGCGCTACTTTTTCAAATCCAAAACCCTCATGAAGTTTTACACTGGCATCATTAGGCAATGTTAAACCGCCAATAAGTACATGGTAATTTTCTTCTTTTAGCTGTTGAATTAATTCTGAATACATTTTTTTCCCAATTTGTTTCCCCAATGTATTATGCTTCAAGTAAATGGTTAGCTCTACTGTCTTATTATAGGCAGGTTTTGTTCGAAACGTATTGGCATAGGCATAACCTAATATCTCATCATTTTCTTCGTAAACTATAAAGGGAAATTGACTGGAAATGGTGCTTATTTTCTCTTCAAAATCCTGAGCCGAAAAAGGAACCAAATCTAGCGTTACGATAGAATGAATAACATAATAATTATAGATCGCTACAAGTTGTTGGGCATCTGCAACAGTTACTGGTCTTATCATAATCTTCTAAATCCAGTTATTACGTTTCATCAAATTTTCGATGTGTGCATAATGATGGTTGCTATGCCATGCATACATACCTATATTCTTTTTTAAGACCACTTCACTTTGTGTTTCTGGGTGAATAAAATGCTTGTTTAAATCATTATCAGATAACCCTTTTAATAAATAAACGAGCTTCGCATGAATGGCTTTTAAGTGAAGTAAGGACATATCAATTGGTGCCGATTTAGTATCAAATAATTCTGCCCACCTATCTTCATAATAGGCTTTAATAACTGGTGTATCCTCTGTTAAAGTCCATTTAAATCGTGCATAGCTATGGTGATGGCTATCGGACAAATGATGAATAACTTGCCTAACCGTCCAACCTTCTGGTCTATAGGGCGTATCTAATTGGTCATCAGATAAATTCTTAACAAGATGTTCTAATCGGTTTGGAAAATGTTCTAAAATGGAAATCCAACCCTCAATTTGTTGCGGATAAATATTAGTTGGGCAATCAAACTTCCCAATAGGGTATTTAAGTTTTTCTAATTCTTGTTTTATCATATGTAAATATAAAAAAAAGCCACAATGAAGTGGCTTATAAAACTATACTTTAAATAAAAAATTTCTTGAAGCTGACTATCCTCGAAGCAGAGCCTTCTGATAATTATTTTAATTAATGTTATTTAACACTCATCAATTCTACATCAAAAATTAAGGTTGCATCTGGTGGAATAAGCCCTCCTGCACCTCTATTTCCATATCCTAAATGGCTAGGAATTACAAAACGTGCTTTATCACCTACGTTTAATAATTGAATGCCTTCATCCCAACCTGAGATTACATGACCAATTCCTACCGGAAAATCGATGGGTTGGTTGCGTTTGTATGATGAATCAAAAACAGTTCCATCTGCTAATTGTCCTTTATAGTGTACGGAGACATGCTTACCTTTTTCGGCTTTTGTCCCTGTTCCTTTTTGAATAATTTGATAACGTAATCCGCTTTCGGTTTTGTTAAATCCTGAGGCTAATTTATCTAATTCGGCTTCGGCTTCTCTTTTTGCTTCTGCTAATCTTTTTTCTCTTGAACCTTCAAAAGTTCTAAAAGCTTCAACGGCATTAAAAGCTTCTGCTTCTGCACCAACTCTTATAATTTCTAAAGTTTCAATTTTATCACCTTGAGCGATAGCGTCAACCACATTTTGACCTTCAACCACTTTACCAAAAACGGTATGATTGTTATCTAACCAAGGTGTTTCAACATGTGTAATGAAAAACTGACTACCGTTGGTGCCAGGTCCTGCATTTGCCATAGACAAAACCCCTGGTCCATCGTGCTTTAAATCCGGATGAAACTCGTCATCAAATTTATAGCCTGGATCACCTGAACCTGAACCTTGTGGGCAACCACCTTGAATCATAAAATCTGGAATAACTCTATGAAATTTTAGACCATCATAATAAGGTGTTCCTTGAGGTTTTACTTTGTTTTCTAAGTTTCCTTCGGCCAAAGCTACGAAGTTACCAACTGTCCCTGGTGTTTTTTTGAATTCCAAAGTAACAAGGATCCCCCCTTTAGTTGTATTGAATTTTGCGTATAATCCGTCTTGCATGCTATTCTTTTTTAATGAAGCTGCAAATATAAGAAATGATTAACAATTGTTTATTAACGAATGGTATTTTTTGATTGGTTTACTGTAAGGAGTTGTAAAGTTAAAAGTTATAAAGTTACAAAGTTACAAAGGGACTGAGCTGTAAAGCTAAATCTCATAACCCCATAAACCCATAAACTTAAAAACGTCAATTAGCTACTTCACTAATAAACTTAATTCTATACAAACGAAGTTCATCTTCATCATAATCACCATCAAATTCCTTAATAGCGACATCTATGCTATCCGTTTTAGATTCCATAAAGTAATCATGAATTTCATCTTGTTGGTCTTCATCTAAAATCTCATCAATCCAATAGTTTATATTTAGTTTGGTACCAGAATAGACTATGGCTTCCATTTCCTTGATAAAATCTTCCATAGACATGCCTTTTGATGAAGCAATATCATCTAATGGCAACTTTCTATCTATGTTTTGAATAATATAAAGTTTATTGGCTGAATTACTTCCCGTAGATTTAACAACTAAATCATCTGGACGAATAATATCGTGTTCTTCAACATATTGTGCTATAAGTTCTATAAAATCTTTACCATATTTTTTTGCTTTTCCATCACCAACACCATGCACGTTAGCAAGTTCTGCCATAGTAATGGGATATTTTAACGCCATATCTTCTAGCGATGGGTCTTGAAAAATAACAAAAGGAGGCACTCCTAATTTTTTAGCATTCTTTTTACGTAAATCTTTCAATAAATTCATTAACAACTCATCGGCTACAGCGCCTTCTCCTTTAGCTGCTGTAACAATAGTACCGTCTTCTTGCTCTCCATCAAAAATGTGGTCTTCGGTCATCATAAAAGATTCTGGTTTTTTTATAAAATCTCTACCAGCTTTAGCTAATTTGATCACACCATACGTTTCAATATCTTTTTTAAGCAACCCAGACACCAGTACTTGCCTTAATAAGGCCATCCAATACTTTTTATCTTTATCTTTCCCTTTCCCAAAGAAAGCTTGCTCGTTGGTTTTATGCGAATTAATTAAGGCATTTTCTTTACCCGTAATAACATGTACTAGGTCTTTAGACTTGTACTTTTCGTTAGTTTTATCAATAGTTTCAAGAAGTAACTTAACATCATCTTTCGCTTCGTGTTTCTTTTTGGGGTGTCTAACGTTATCATCCATATCGCCACCTTCACCTGTTTCGTTATCAAACTCTTCACCAAAATAATGTAAAATAAACTTTCTACGGGAAATAGATGTTTCGGCGAATGCTACCACTTCCTGCAATAAGGCCTGCCCGATTTCCTGTTCTGCAACGGGTTTACCAGACATGAATTTTTCAAGTTTCTCGATGTCTTTATAGGCATAATATGCCAAACAATGTCCTTCACCACCATCGCGCCCTGCCCTACCGGTTTCTTGGTAATAGCTTTCTATACTTTTCGGAATATCGTGATGAATTACAAAACGCACATCAGGTTTGTCGATGCCCATACCAAAGGCTATTGTAGCTACCACCACATCAACATCTTCCATTAAAAAGTTGTCTTGGTAGTTTGATCTTGACTTAGCATCTAATCCCGCATGATAAGGGACTGCTTTAATACCATTAACCTGCAAAACCTGTGCAAGTTCTTCAACTCGTTTTCTGCTTAAACAGTAAACAATACCGGACTTTCCTTGGTTTTGCTTTATAAAACGGATGATGTCGGCATCTACATTCTTGGTTTTAGGACGTACTTCATAATATAAATTAGGTCTATTAAACGAGGCTTTAAATGTTTTAGCCCCACTAATTCCTAAGTTTTTAATAATATCTTCCTGCACTTTAGGCGTTGCCGTAGCAGTTAAACCTATAATGGGAATGTTATCGCCAATACGACCAATAATATGTTTTAAATTTCTGTATTCCGGTCTAAAATCATGTCCCCATTCACTAATACAATGTGCTTCGTCAATAGCCATAAAAGACACTTTCACCGAACGTAAAAACTCTACATTCTCTTCCTTAGTGAGCGATTCCGGTGCCACATAAAGAAGTTTCGTAATACCATTAACAATATCTTCCTTAACTCGTTTTATTTCTGTTTTATTTAGCGAGGAATTTAAAACATGTGCAATCCCTTCTTCATTGGAAACACCTCTAATGGCATCTACTTGATTTTTCATTAAAGCTATTAAAGGAGACACTACAATGGCCGTTCCTTCTTGCATTAATGCTGGCAGTTGATAACAAAGCGATTTACCACCGCCCGTTGGCATGATAACGAATGTGTTATTTCCTGATAAAATACTTTCTACAACACCTTCTTGGAGTCCTTTGAATTTGCCAAACCCAAAATACTTTTTTAGTGCTGAATGCAAGTCACTTTTTGCTATTAACATGAATGATACTGAAATTTATTTAATCGTTAAAAAATCATAAAAAATATTCAAAACCCACTGGATTATTTTTTAAAGTGTATAGAGAGAACCCTCGTGTTTTTTTCGTTAGTTTTGTAACGAAAATCGAAATTACAACAAAATTAATTTCGATTTACATTTAAAGATAATAATTTCTTTATAAGCATCAACTAAAAAAACAATAAATTTTGAATAGTAAAAGCTCAATTATCAATATTGCAAAACAAACTATTGAAATGGAAAGTAAAGCCATTTTTAACCTGTCAAATTTAGTAAATGATGATTTTGCCGATGCCGTAAACCTTATTTACAATTCTAAGGGGCGTGTTATCATTACAGGCATTGGTAAAAGTGCTATTATAGCAAGTAAAATTGTTGCTACTTTAAATTCAACCGGAACCCCTGCAGTTTTTATGCACGCCGCCGATGCTATTCATGGTGATTTAGGACTTATTCTTGAAGATGATGTGGTCATTTGTATCTCAAAAAGCGGTAACACCCCAGAAATAAAAGTGCTTATCCCACTTATTAAAAGAGCTAAAAACAAAATAATTGCTATTACAGGCAACTTAGAATCGTTTTTGGGACAACATGCCGATTATATATTAAATGCTTACGTCGAAAAAGAAGTTTGCCCCAATAATCTGGCGCCTACAACAAGTACCACAGCACAATTGGTTATTGGCGATGCGCTTGCCGTTTGCTTATTGGATTTACGGGGTTTTTCCAGTACCGACTTTGCCAAATACCACCCTGGAGGTGCTTTAGGGAAAAAATTGTACTTGCGTGTTCAAGATATATCCTCAGTTAACCAAAAACCAAAGGTCACTGCTTCAACAAGTATAAAAAACGTTATTATTGAAATCACGGAAAAAATGTTAGGAGTTACAGCTGTTGTTGAAAATGATAAAATTACAGGCATTATAACAGACGGCGATTTACGTAGAATGCTAACAAAGGTTGACGATTTCTCCAAACTAACCGCCAAAGATATCATGAGTCCCAATCCTAAGCGCATTAGTTCAGGTGCTATGGCGATTGATGCGTTGGAAATTATGGAAACGCATGGTATTTCCCAACTTTTGGTTGAAGAAAACGGTAATTATGCAGGCATTGTTCACTTACACGATTTAATTAAAGAAGGCATTATATAATGGCGAAAAAAAATATAAACGAGATGTCTTTTTTAGACCATCTTGAAGAGTTACGCTGGCGTCTTATTAAAATTACTTTAGCAATAGTAATTGTAGGTACTTTGGCGTTTATTTTTAGTAGATTCATTTTTGACGATATCATTTTCGCTCCACTGGACATGAATTTTCCAACCTACGATTTTTTATGTAGAATAGCAACCTATATGAATCTGGATACCAGTTTCTGTAACGATGAAGTGCCTCTTATTTTACAAAATAGAACGATGGCAGGGCAGTTTTCGGCAGATATTTGGACCGCTGTTTTAGCTGGATTTATTATTTCATTTCCTTATGTTATTTACCAGTTATGGCAATTTGTTAGCCCTGGCCTGCATGCAAACGAACGTAAACATTCCCGTGGGTTTATAGTAATCTCTTCGTTACTGTTCTTTTTAGGTGCTTTGTTTGGTTATTACATTATCACGCCGTTATCTATTAACTTTTTGGCAAATTACAGTATATCATCACGAGTTGACAATCAAATAGATATTAGCTCGTTTATAGGGTTGGTACGTTCATCGGTGTTAGCATCAGGCATTATTTTCGAATTACCTATCATCATTTATTTTTTAACAAAAATCGGTTTAGTAACCCCCGAATTTTTAAGAAAATATAGAAAATACGCCTTAATACTTGTATTGGTTTTATCTGCTATCATTACACCCCCAGATATAGCAAGTCAGGTTATTGTAGCCATTCCTATTTTAATTCTATATGAAGTAAGCATTATTATTGCTAAAATTGTAGTACGCAACCAAAATCGTAAACTAAAAAAACATGTCTGATACCGTTACCGAATTTAATGAGTATCGTTCTAAAATGAACGACAAAATTTTAGCCGACAATAACAAAATCATCAAACGTATTTTTAATTTGGATACGAACGCTTACGCAGCAGGTGCTTTAGACGTAAAAACCAAAGAACTTTTAGGTTTGGTAGCTTCAGCAGTTTTACGTTGTGATGATTGTGTTAAATACCATTTAGAAACAAGCTACAAATTAGGTTTAACAAAAGACGAAGTGGTTGAAGCTTTAAGTATTGCGACTTTGGTGGGTGGTACTATAGTCATTCCGCATTTACGTCGCGCTTACGAATTTTGGGACGCCTTGGAACAACAGCGTTAAACAAAATATAAATTAGAACATCTGCTGTAATAGTGTACATGATTTCACTATTTTTGGCATTCATTACATAGAATATGATTTTAAGAGCTCAAAATTTAATGAAGTCCTACAGCGGACGAAAAGTGGTGAAAGATGTGTCTTTACAAGTTGAACAAGGTGAAATTGTTGGACTTTTGGGACCTAATGGTGCAGGTAAAACAACCTCGTTCTATATGACGGTTGGCTTAATTAAACCTAACAGTGGCCATATTTTTTTAGATAATACTGAAATCACACAATATCCCATGTACAAACGTGCACAAAACGGCATTGGCTATTTGGCACAAGAAGCATCGGTTTTTAGAAAACTAAGTATTGAAGATAACATTCTAAGTGTACTGCAACTTACCAAGCTTAGTAAAAAAGAGCAAGAATATAAAATGGAATCGCTTATTGAAGAGTTTGGTTTAGGGCACATTCGTAAGAGTCGAGGTGATTTATTATCCGGTGGCGAGCGCAGACGTACCGAAATTGCACGTGCCTTAGCAACCGACCCTAGTTTTATTTTATTGGATGAGCCTTTTGCTGGGGTTGACCCCGTAGCGGTTGAAGATATTCAACGTATTGTTGCACAACTTACCAAAAAGAATATTGGTATTTTAATTACCGACCACAACGTACAGGAAACGCTTGCTATTACTGATAGAACCTATTTAATGTTTGAAGGCAGTATTCTTAAAGCAGGTGAACCTGAAGAATTGGCGAATGACGAAATGGTACGTAAAGTGTACTTAGGCCAAAACTTCGAGTTACGTAAAAAGAAAATTCGCGAATAAACAAATTTCTTGAAACAGCCTATCCTCGAGGCAGGGCCGTCGAGAATTATTTAGATTAAAGCCTTAGTTCTGGTTGGTAAACATATCCTGTAACTTTTAACTGTTTAACTGTGTAATCGTTGAATCGTGTATCACAAACTTCATCGGTACTTTGAACTTTTTAACTTTGTACTTTTAACATCTCACTTCGTTAAAATTCATATCGAACTCACGTATTTAATTATTTGTATTAACACCGTCTGGTCGAGCGCAGTCGAGACCTCATTTAAAGGTATCAAAGTCTAAAACCTCTCGACTACGCTCGAGGTAACAGAATTTGCATATCGTTTATAACTCATGTTGATTAACAAACGTTACCCAAAATGCTCTTAACGCTGAATAATGATTTTTTTGGTCATCATTTTTTTATCACCGTCTAACAGAGAAACAAAATATATACCATTCGAAAATTTAGAAGTATCTACCGAATAGTTGTTGGTTATTTTTTGAATCTCTTTAATTTTTCTTCCGTAAGCATCAACGATCACTACATCAAGAGTATCTTTAAAATTAGCATTGAAACTTAATCTAATTTCATTTGATGCTGGATTAGGTATGATTGAAATAGTGTTTGTTTCAAATTTAGAATGACTCAATGGTGTTCCAACAAATTGAAGCTTAACCAATGCACCAGCGTCAGTTATGGTGTAAATGGTGATGCCATCAGGATCTATTGCTACATCTCTAAAACGGTCACTAGACGAATGAAATTCTTCATAAGTACCATCTTCTAAGGCAGTACCATCGGCATTTAATTTTGTCCTGAAAATCTTTCCTGCTTTAAGCGTAGGCACTAAAAGGGATACGCCCCAATCTGGAATTTTTCCACCTTCATAAATATCAATACTAGCAGGAGCCACTGTAGGCCATGTAGAAGATGTGCCACCTGTTGGTTCTGTAGCTAGCGTACTATCAAGAGTACCTATTGGAGGCATAAAATTGGGCATGGACGCTGCCGATGTCGATTCTTCTATTGCAGGCCCAGGACAATTATCTATAAGATTACTGTAAGAACCACAACTTGCAGGGTAACTGGACCAATTGCAATAGGCATAACCACTATCGTCATTATAACCTGCTATTAATGGCCAACCATAGTTTTTACCCGATTCAATAATATTTATTTCGTCATCGGTTTTATCGCCATGTTCTGATGAATATAACTTTCCGTTTGAACCAAATACTAAACCTTGTGCATTTCTATGCCCATAACTAAATACATGACTTATTACACCATTAAGTATTGGATTGTCTGAAGGAATACTACCATCTAGGTTCAATCGTAACATTTTACCTTTATAATCGGAGTAATCGGAAGGGCTTGTGGGCAAATATTGAGCTCTAATTTCGAAACAAGCCTTACTGCCTCTATTATTTGCAAACTCACCAATAGTCCAATACAATTTTAAATCCGGACCCATTACAATTTTACCGGAATTATGGTCGTTACTGGCTTCTATACCATCTATGATGGTCGTAGCACTCCCACTATCTAGTTTACCTGTGGCCGCATTATATGTATAACGTGCAATTCTAAATTTAGCACCTGAACTATTATATGTATAAAGCAGATATAAATAGTTGTTTGTTGTTGTGTTGACATCTGCATATAAATCTGGATGCACAGTCATACCCAACAATCCATCTTGACCAGAAGATTGATAGACCAAACCAGATAAATCCAACATTTCTATTTTGGCCCCTCCAGAAGGGCTAATTTTAACAAGCTTTTTCCCAACACGTTCTGTTATCCATAAATAACCATCGGGACCATAGAGAATCGTATTTGGTTTTAGCAGCGCATCATTATTTGCTAGGTTGGTTACAGTCCAGTCCGTACCCGAAGTAATGGGCGTTTGGGACATGCCTATATTAACTAAAAATAAAACAATTGGTAATATTATATTTTTCATAAGTTTATATTTTGTTTAGATGGAACACCCTTAATAATCATCCTAGTATGTGTAAATCCCATTCTGTATGAGCGTTTCATAATTAAAAATCCCAGTCAAGTTAATCGATTACATTAATGCTATTCATCTTAGCTATTTAATAAACCTAAATATATTGCTTTAAATGACTTTTTGAGGTATTTAATTTAATTATTGTTGAAAAACAACATCTTTTTAAGAATTTTAAATGACTTAATTATTAAAAGTGCAATAAAACCTACTAATAAACCAACTATAAAATCTTTTATAAAACTGGGGATGGCTTCCATAAAATGGTGAAGAAAGTCAATATTATGTGTAAAAATACCTCCGGCAACCAACAAAAGTGCCACAGTACCAATAACCGATAAACTCTTAATGACCCAAGGCAGTGATTTAACCAAAAGGTTTCCAATGCTTGCCATACCCCCTTTTTGATTGGCACTCCTTTTAATTAGCTTAAAACCTAAATCGTCCATTCTTACAATAAGTGCTACAATCCCATAGACACCTACGGTAGCAATAATAGCTACGATGGAAACGACTAATATCTGAAATAAAATAGGTTTGCCTAAAACGGTTCCTAAGGCAATAATGACAATTTCAATAGACAGAATAAAATCGGTAACAACAGCCGACTTTATTTTCTTTTTTTCAAGCAATATAATAGCTTCTTCTGATAGGTTTACTTCTTCAATTGAAGCGACATCATGTTTATGAGGAAAAAAATATTCTACTATTTTCTCAACACCTTCATAAGCTAAATAAACGCCACCTAATATTAAAACTAAAGTGACTGCCCAAGGCAACAGGGAACTTAGTAAAAAAGCAATGGGTAAAATAATAAGCTTGTTCAAAAACGAGCCTTTAGTAATTGCCCATATAACGGGCAACTCCCTTGATGATACAAAACCAGTCGCTTTTTCAGCATTAACCGCTAAATCGTCTCCTAAAATACCTGCTGTTTTTTTAGTAGATATTTTACTCATTACCACAACATCGTCCATAAGTGCTGCAATATCATCTAATAGGGCAAAAAAACCTGAAGCCATTGTATGTAAAAATTATTTTAATTTGGAAGCGACATTCTCAAAAACAGACATGCCTATATAAAGTAGTATAATCAGTGGTATCGCAGCAAACTGCAACACAATTAAAAAGATCATACAAAGTATGATAAAAATGTAACGGGTTGCGTTGGCTTTAAAACTCCAATCCTTAAACTTTAAGGCAAATAGTTTAATACTTGAATTAAGCAGGTAACAACTCAATGCGGTAAGTGTCATTAAAAACCATTTATTAACGATGATTGCATTTATTAAATCGTTATTTTGAAATTCTATAATTAAAGGCAAAGAAACAATTAGCAAGGTATTGGCAGGTGTTGGCAAGCCTTTAAAATAGGTTTGCTGGTCTTCGTCTATATTAAATTTGGCCAATCTGTATGCTGAAGCTAAGGTAATACATAAACCAATTAATGGCACCAACGAAATTGTAAAACTAACAGGTTTCATATTGGAATCCCAATCAGTTACCATCGATGGAGCGTCAACAGACAAGCTCAACAACTTATACATAATAATTCCAGGAACCACTCCACTGGTTACCATATCGGCAAGTGAATCCAATTGAATGCCCAAGGCACTTTGCACATGCAATTTTCTGGCTGCAAAACCATCAAAAAAATCGAAAAATATACCAAGAAACACAAATAATGCCGCGGCAACAAAGTGGTTATTAACTGCAAAAATAACAGCAATACTTCCACAAAAAAGGTTTAATAAGGTTAACGCATTAGGTATATATTGCTTCATAATTGCTCTTTTAATGCTGTAAAAATAGTAAACAATTCTCGTCTAAAGCAATATCTATTATAATTTCAAGTTAATAGGTTTGTAAATTATGTGCATCTTTGTAAAAAAATTGCGATTGAGACCTTACATTACTGCATTATTTTGTGTAATCACGGCAACTGTATTTAGCCAAACCGTTCGGAAATATTCCAACGAGTTTATGAATATTGGTGTAGATGCTGCAGCTTTAGGCATGAGCAGCGCCGTTACAGCAAATACTTCCGATGTGAATTCTGGGTATTGGAATCCTGCTGGTTTATTAAAATTGGAAGACAACCAACTTGCCCTGATGCATTCCAGCTATTTTGCCAATATTGCCAATTATGATTATGTTGCTTTTGCAAAACCTTTAGATGATAGAAGCACGATAGGTATTTCATTAATTAGGTTTGCTGTTGACGATATTTTAAATACCACCCAACTTATTGACGAACAAGGCAATATAAACTATGATAGAATTAGCCTCTTCTCTACTGCCGATTATGGCCTCACATTTTCATATGCACGCGCCCTGCCTATTGAAGGGCTTAATTACGGCGTAAATGCCAAAATAATTCGTCGTGTTATAGGCGATTTTGCTTCGTCCTGGGGTTTTGGGTTTGATGCCGGTATTCAATTTGAAACCAATAACGATTGGAAATTTGGTGTGATGGCACGCGATATTACAACCACGTTTAACGCTTGGGCTATTAATGAAGAGGAATTTAAAAAAGTTCAGGATGCTGTTGAAGGACAGAACCAGGAACTACCCGAAACCACCGAAATTACCATTCCTAAATTACAAATTGGCGTTTCTAAACTATTTGATTTTCATTACGACTATACACTTTTAGCTGCTGCCAATTTAAATGTACGGTTTGAAGAAAACAACGATGTCATCTCATCATCATTTGCAAGTATCAACCCTGCTTTAGGCTTTGAATTTGGGTATATCGATATGGTTTATTTACGCGCTGGTGTTGGTAATTTTCAAAATGAAACACAAATAGATAATTCACAACAACTAAGTTTTCAACCTAGTTTTGGCGTTGGCTTTAAGTATAACGGTATTCAAATTGATTATGCATTCACCGATATTGGCGACCAAAGTGTGGCCTTATATTCTAATGTGTTTTCGTTAAAACTCGATTTTAGCATTTTTAGGTAACCTTATTTTTATGCAAAAAAAACTACTTTTTTTATGTCTTTTTTTATTTGTTGAAGTCATAACCGCTCAACAAGATATCTTATCTGAACAAGCCGAAATTAGCGTATTAACTATCGGTCCTGGTGCCTTGCTAAACGATTCGTTTGGACACAATGCCTTTAGAGTAAAAGACCCCGTAAAAGGCATCGATTTGGCGTTTAACTATGGCGTTTACGATTTTGAAACTCCTAATTTTTACTTAAAATTTGCTCAAGGGAAACTTAATTATTTAATTGGTTTGAATTATTACGAAGACTTTTTTGAAGCCTATATTTCTCAAAACAGAAGTATTAAAGAACAGGTTTTGAATCTTTCACAAATTGAAAAACAGAAGTTATTTGATTATTTGTTGAACAATATCAAACCAGAAAATAGAAGGTATCTATACGATTTCTTTTATGATAATTGCGCTACAAAAATAAAAGACGTTACTAATATTGCTTTAAACAATTCAATTCAATTTAATGACCCTAGAGATTTCAAACCACAAACATTCAGGGAATTAATACACAGTAATTTAAATAGAAACTCGTGGGGCTGTTTTGGTATCGATTTGGCATTGGGTTCTGTTATTGATAAAAAAGCGACTCCAGAAGAACATATGTTTTTACCAAAATACATATACAGATTCTTTGAAGTAGCTACCATAAAAAACAGTAATAAGCCACTGATAAAAAAAAGCAACGTACTTTATGAAAAAATTGATGCCCCCGTTCCTTCTCAATTTTTGACAAGTCCCCTATTTATTTTTGGCATTTTAGGTGGCTTCATACTTTTTATAACCTACACCGATTTTAAAAAACAAAAGCAATCGGTATGGTTAGATATCACCTTGTTTAGTCTTACTGGTATTATTGGTATACTTATTTTATTACTTTGGTTTGCCACAGACCACAAAGGGACACACCAAAACTACAATTTGCTTTGGGCATGCGCACTAAACATTTTAGTCATTGGGCAGCTATTAAAGCAAAAAACAAGCACTTGGTTTATTAAATACCTGAAGTTTTTGGTCATTCTTTTATGTCTGTTAACACTTCATTGGATCATTGGCGTACAAGTATTTGCCATTGGACTGATTCCTTTTTTAATCGCTCTATTTATTAGATATTTGTTTTTAATAAAATACTATTCTAATAGACATTAGAGAATAGACGATAGAAGGTAGACAATTTATTTCACGCTAAACCACCAAACCAAGAACCAAGAACCTAGAACCCTAAACCTTGAACCTTGTACGAACGTCCCTGATATAGGTTGACCAC
>LLBY010001403.1_pt2 | contig 23640 bp, 21 predicted proteins | sample 1489401 | NCBI WGS metagenome assembly LLBY01 (sample SAMN04092656, study PRJNA295927) | soil metagenome | biome: Soil prokaryotic community; feature: Bulk soil; isolation source: soil from tomato rhizosphere | host: tomato cultivar Hawaii 7996 | place: South Korea | collected 2011-11-01 | reverse complement strand
TTCGTGTGTTTCGTGTGTTTCGTGGTTAAAAACTCCGGAGTCCGCTCCGCCACGACCCCGCGCGATCCCCAGCGCAAGCGCCTTATAATAAGCGGCAAAGACATCCGCACCGTCCGCAAAAAATCCGATGTCCGGCTCGTTCTCGATTTCCCACGCGTCCACCAGATCACCGTAAGTCGCCGCCAACGCATGGCCCCGCGCATACGCCTCGCGCAGATCGAGCGGCGCACGCGCACCACGCTCTGCCCCCTGCCGCACGGCCGACCACGCCGCGTTGCTCCATCGGATCATGCAGGTGGTCTGATACCCGGCCGCGCGCAGCCGTGCGAAATCCGCCCTTATCTCGGCGATCTTGGTCTCTTCTCCCATTGTAGCACCAATCACTAATCGGTGCCCGTTCCCGGAAACACCGAGCCCCGGCTCGGCCTGCCCAGATCGTTGATCCGCGCCCCCCCCGATCCGGTTATGCCCCGCCTTCCGCACAGGCGCACCATTCATCCCCCGGATCCGCAGCCAGATAACATCGCGCGACGCGGGCGGCGCCGCCTCCAACCCGAAAAGGTCCACCGCCGTCTTCGCGCTAAATGGCGTATCAAACCCACTGCCCGCCACCGCCACGGGAACGAGCCCCGCCAAAGAAAAAACCGTGCTGCAAAATAGACGACCGCGCATGGACGCAAAAACACGTCCGCCATCCAGGCGAGTCACGCGCGAAGTGCGGCCCCCGGGACCCCCGACCTGTCGGGGCTCGGCTCTGCCCCCCGGATTTCCGCAACGTGGCGTGGTGTCGCGTGAATACCAGTTTGTGGCGACAGAACAGCAGCGAGTTCGCCTTCCGTGTCCTTCCGCTTGTTCCGCAGGCCCCCGCCTGCTCCCCCGGTCCCTGCGCAGACGCCCCCTTCCTCCTTGCGCCATTTACCGCTTTTTGCGGCAGTCGCCCGCGTGATCGTCCCCACCTGCACCACCCAGCCTACCCGTCGCGTTCTCGGCGTTGATTTTTTTGTCGGCACCATCGAGGAAGCGACCGATCAGGCCGTGAGCGGAGGCTTGGTCGTCGCACCGTCCGGACCCGGCTTGGCGGTCGATCTGCTAAAGTCCCCCGCCTACCGCGAAGCCCTCACGACCGCCGACCTCGCCATCACCGATTCCGGCTACATGGTGCTGCTGTGGCGCGCAATCACCGGGGAAAAGCTGCCCCGCCATTCCGGACTGAAGCTCATCCGCGCCGTGCTCTCCCGCGAGGACCTCAAAGCCCCGGGCGCGATCTTCTGGGTCATGCCCTCGCCCGGGGAATCCGCGCGCAACCTGGCGTGGCTGCAAAGGCACGGCTTTGCCGTCACCGAGGCCGACACCTACCTCGCGCCCCACTACCCCGCCGGCCCCATTCAGGATGACGAACTGCTCGCGCGCCTCGAGGCCCGCCGTCCCCGCGTCGTCATGCTCGCCATTGGCGGCGGCGTGCAAGAGCGCCTCGGCTGCGGCCTGCGCCAGCACCTGAGTTACCGGCCCGGCATATTGTGCCTGGGAGCCGCCATCGCCTTTCTGACCGGAGGCCAGGCCAATATCCCGCCATGGGCGGACCGCTTCATACTCGGCTGGCTGCTGCGCCTCCTTTCCAGCCCTCGCAAATTCTGGCGCCGCTACTGGGACGCCCTCCCCCTCGCCTTTCTGCTCCGGCGCCACCGGGACAAGCTGCCCAAACTGCAGGCGTAAGGGCCCGTCGGTCTATTAACTGTCGCAATCCGACTTGATCTTTTGGCCGGGGGCTGTGTTGCGCTCGGTTACAGCCCGCAGTGAGGGTGCGCCCTCTCGCGCGCCTTGCCCGCGACCAAAATCTCGGCGTCTTGCTTCGACACTTATTTCCTGACTGGCCCTAAGGTTCCCAGCAAGATGAGGCCGCCAACAATCTGGTCGAAACATGCGGCCGCTGCTGTGGTGTCGCACAAATAACCACGCAGCTGAAACAGGTATCAAAGGAAGACGGACATTCCTGTCCGTCCATTCTCTAACGGTTCCTGAAATGCCATTTCCCTCTGACAGACAGGAAAATCCGTTCTGCCCCCTTTGAGCGGAACACATGGGACTCCAATAGCTCGATTTAACACCCCGCAGCCGGGACGTACACGTGGAAAATCGCAATTAATGGGCCATAACACCCAACGAGCCCCTTGGGCAGTAAATTTACAGTGATACCGAAGCCCCCGCCGAACTGCTTACGAGCACTGCCCCACTATGGACGGCCAGCTCCAGCAGTTACGCCATCTGGGCATCAAGTATCCTTACGTATCAAAGATAGTATTGTATATTTATAAAATCCATCATTGATCCATTCATCCTCAATACCCCCACCGTGAAGTACTTCGCCTTTCTGTTAGGCCTACTCATAGCATACGCCGGCGGTTACGCCGCCCCCCCCGCCATCTCAGTTCTTCCCATGGAAAGGCCCGGTGATTCACCGATGCTGAGAATATCATGGCAATCACAAGTAGGAACCGCGTATTCGGTTCAGCGTTCTATCGATCTTAGGAACTGGGAAACCATGATCGGCTTTCCGATCACAGCAAGCGCCGCCATCACGGCTCATGATACGCCCTTGGTTGGCAATGCGACGTTTTTCCGGGTCGTCACCCATTCGCCCACTTCCCACGGGTCGCTTCAGCCTCCTCGCGTGCTAAGCACCTCCCCCACCGACCTCTCCACTGGCGTCCCCCGTAATAGCACCCTCACCATAAACCTGACGGACCCTTTCCTCATCAGATCATCAAGCATACAATTAACCGTCGGAAACTTGGGAACCTATAGCATAAGCGACGCACAGCTACTTTTCACCGACAAACTCATCTTCAACCCGTTCAATGCCATTCCCCTGGGAGATTTTGGAGAAACCGTGCCAATCACGCTGACTGTCGCAAACGCCGCCGGCACCACCACGGTCACTTGGACCATCACTTTGGAGCAACTGACGATTTCATCCTATTTCTCTACCTTCCAATACATTCCTCATCGAGGCATACCCATGCTATACGCGGAGGATACCATGGACGCATTCCGTGCGTCAGTCGCCGCGGGTGCCTTGGTGGTCGAGGCAGATTGCCAACTACTTATGGACGGCAATGTGGGCATCATGCACGACACGACTGTGGATCGCACTACCACTAGCACGGGAGCCACCACCCTTTATGATACCACAAGCTGGAGAAACCTTGCGGTTGATGCATCAAATTTTCTTGGAGGTGGCGCAACAGACACCTCCCCGCCCCTGTTGGACGATATTTTGTCGGAGTTTGGAAACAAAATAATACTTATGCTGGAGCCCAAGGTTAGTGGAGCAGGGCTCCCTATAGTGAAAAAACTACAACAACACAATGTCCGACCAGACATGGTCATAATAAACAGTTTCCTACCAAGCGAACTCACCCATGCGAAAGCCGCCGGATACCCGACTATACTTAATTTGCCGGCCTACACAGGAACCCCTCTCCCAAGTCAGCTCGCCGCCGCTGGCTACTATGGAGTTTCTACTCATGTAACAACAGACGTGAAGCAGATGGACGCACTACGAGCTGCTGGCCTAAAGGTTATTCCATACACCGCACAGACTCATGCGGTCATTAATGCGCTTCGCGGACACTGCGATGCGATTTATGCGGACGACCCTTTCTACATGGAGGGGACGTGGCGACGCACAATCGATCCCTTCTCAACCCAAACATGGTATCCTGGTATGCAATCCAATAATAGCAGCCCCAGTTCACGAGGGGCGTTTTATCCGCCCAACCTCTGGGGTGTGGACGCGTCCGACACAGGCGCTTGGAAAGGTATCCTACAGGGTTGGGCCTGCCCCTTGGGCGGCGGGAAAGCGGACCACGGCACCATCACGTATTCAGTCGGATTTGATCGAACCTACTTAGGAGATAACTCCCGATTCGCATGGATCGCCGTCATGAATTCTGATAGACCACTTACTTCAGACGCGCCGCTAAACGAAAGGGCCGGATATACTTTTCTTGCGCGCAAAAACGGAGTGCTTGAAATTTACAAATACTATTTTGATGGAGCCGCTTGGACATACAAATCAATGGGCACCACGACGAGCGCCCCGATTTCCACGAATGCAACCGCTCGCTATAAGGTCTCTATTACAGAGACTAATCTAACGTTCTCTCGTTTGGATACGCCGGCAAGCCTATCAGTAAACGATGCATCTGTGCGGGGGGTTTTCTTGCATGGCGGCACCAAAGGATTATTTGCCAAATTCTCCTCAATATCGGTGGACTTCGAAGACTAGGCACTTATTTGGGTATGGCATCGATACTTCGCCGCTTGCGGCGCATGAGGACTGCCGCCCGCTGGCATCGGTGCGAAACATCTTTCTGTGATACTTGGGCTTGCCCAAGGGAGGGCATATTTTCTTTGTTAACCGCTTTGGGTTCGACACAGCCAAATGTCCGCATACGCAGTTACGCGCCAACAATAATCCAAAGCAATAAATATGATCCTCAGATTACCCACCTGCCTCCTTTTCTTATCTATGACCCCTATGGGTCTTGCCGAAACTAATGTTCTATCAAATTTGCACGCTCCGGAAGGCGGCATCTTTTCCTATTCAAGTGACGGACGCGAAGCCATTGGAATACGTACCGGAGACGTCGGTCTATTCGTTTCGGACATAACGCTGAGACTTCAGGCAAGTTCGCCGAGCACCTTTACCGTCTCCCTTTATTCAGCCGAGGCCGAGGGCCCCTATTTCTTGCCTGCATCCCCCATCGCCAGCTTCGATACCGTCGATGTTTTGGCCAAAGCAAACTACACGTTTGTTCCTCTCACAAGCGCCTACCTCTCGCCCAACACTTACTACTGGATTGTTTCCCAAGGAGTCACTGGCTCGGGGTGGTCGTACGTTGAGGCACATTTTGATTTCGTAGATGCCCATACCTCCGATTTTGGCGTAACCATTCACGATTATGCCTTTATCCCTGATGGGGATACGAATTGGAACGTGCATTCGGGAGCAGATTATATCGGCATCACAGGAAGCATTCCTGAGCCGGCATCAAGCGCCTTCCTATTAGGCATCTTCACCGGTACGGCAATTATCGGACGACGCCGAACTTGCCGCAGTCTAAGCCGCTGAAGTCCACCTGCGCGCCGCCGGACGGACAAGGCAAGGGCTACCACCATTACACGTGCGCCACGGCCACGGGCTCAATACGCCGTATCCGGTGGGCTGATCACATGCCATGCGGTGGTCAGAATGATACGGATATCCATCCAAAGCGACCACCGCGACACATAGTAAAGATCCCAATAGACGCGGCGGTGTAGCTTATGGGGCTCAGTGATCTCGCCGCGATAACCCCGCACCTGCGCCAGACCGGTGATGCCAGGTTTCACAAAGGCTCGCCCGTGGTAGGTGCGGGTGATTTTGCTAAACTCGTCGTCGTGCTGCGGCAGATGCGGCCGCGGCCCCACGATACTCATGTCGCCGCGCAGCACATTAAAGAACTGGGGAAACTCGTCGATGCTGGTCTTGCGCATGATCTTCCCAAAGGGGAAAATACGAGAATCCGCCGCCGTCGCCTGCTTGTTTATATCGTGATCCGCCGCATACATGCTGCGAAATTTGAACATGTTAAACGGCTGACGATTTTGGCCACCGCGTGGCCGATTAAAAAAGAGCGGCCCGGGTGCTTGTGTGCGCTGCATCAAGCCCACCAAAAGACAAAGGGGCGGCAAAATAAACAGGCAAACCGGCAGCGAAATGGCGATGTCGAGAATCCGCTTGGCCGCGCGATTGACCGGGTCCTCCAGCGGCTCGGTCTGCATCACGAGAAAATGCCGCCCGCCCTCCTCCACCGGCGTCATTTCGCGGGCGAAGCGCGCGGTGTAGTTGTTGTGGATGAGGAAGCGCACGCCCTCCTGCTCACAGACCTCCACCACGTGCTCGATCACCTCGTTGCTCTCATGCCAGTCGAGCATAATGACTTGCGATATAGCCCGCTCCTTGAGCACGGTCTCCAGCTGGTCGATGGTTCCCAAGTAGGGCGCGATGGCCTTCTCCCCGCGTGAAGGCTCCTGCTCCGACAAAAACCCTACGGGATGAATACCGATATGCCCACGCGAGGAAATCCACGAATCCAAATCCTCCAAACTATCACCCCGGCCCACCAAAATGGTGGGCAATTTGTTGCGCTCCGGGAACAGCAGCTTGGCCAGTCCAGAGGGTAGCCTAGCGTGCAAATAGGACAGAAAAACAAAGGCGAGCATCAAGTAAGTGCCGAGAAAGAGCCGGCTGATCTCTTGATCCTTAAGGGCAAACACTACCGTAAAGATCGCCGCCGCTACATAGGTCGCCTGCTGCGCGGCAAGTGCAAAAGCTCCCGCAGTACTAATGGTGTGAAGCGTGCCGCTTACCCTTCTAATAGCGCCTGCGCTTGCGGTCATGGCCAGAAATGCCGCAATGCAATAAGGTAGTAAACTAACTCCCTCGCTAAGCCTTAGCCGAGGCAGATACGGAATCAGAAGGGAGTAAAGCGGCAAAAGTGCCGTAACAAATCCACAAACTACAGCAGAATGAAGCGTAACGAGACCCCGTTGACGATAGGCGAACATAAATAGAACCTAGATTTTATGAATATTTCAGGAAAAGATCGCGCACACTTTCCTTATATAACTTAGCAGAATAGTATTTTTCATACAATAGCGACGCCGCAAACGAAAAGGATTCATAATTAGATAGAACCCCCAATATTGCATTCACATACTGCTCGTCACTTCCATCATCCAATGCATACCCCGCACGTCCGACATTTGGCCGTGAAAGCATGCAGCTTATCCCGCCAACAGAGCTAGCGACCACAGGAATCCCGCGCGACAATGACTCAATAATTGAAAGAGGCTGGGTCTCATTTTTATACCGAGAGGGCAATATAAAAACACCTCCTTGATCAAATGCCGACACTTTGCCGACTCCGGATATGAACCCATGAAACGTCACCCCCGGAGACAAAAAGCCATTTATTTTCGCATATTTAATATCAGCTCCATACACATCGAACCGCCACTCAGCGTCAGCCTGCCGAAGTAAAGCAAACACCCTTAATGCCTGCGGAAATCCCTTTGCTACGTCTGGACGCCCCATCCAAATTAATCTCCGCGTAGCACCCTTGGGATCGACACACAATACTGTCTCAAAAATATCCTCCACTCGATTATTCAATACTAAGGCAGAATACCCCTTGCGCAAGAAAGCATCACGTATGGAATCAGTTAAGACGATAGAAACGATACGCCTCTGCGCCCAATCCCAACGCGGGAGCATAACAAACCTACGCCAAGATGAATTATGAAAATACCAATAAACCCTCGCACCAACTAAAAGCGCCCAAATCGTCAGTACAATATCAAAGGCAGTCCCCAAGATACTCTCACCGCAAACAATGATATGCGCAGCGGACCGACAATAAACCTTAAACTCACGTCCAGCATCCAATACATTAACTCCATTAGCCACTAATTCCTCAACAAGACGAGCGCGACAAAGATTCTCCCCCGTTACGGGGGGGGGGCGATGCCCAATAACCACAATTAAATTTCTCATATTATCACTACTGGACGCCCAGTGACATACCGACAGGCAGCAGTCACTTGAGCGCTGAAATTTTCGCAACCCCATTGGCCTATTTTAGCACCGGCCTGCTCTGCCATCCTATCCCGAACAGCATTATTGCCAACAAGGGTTTCTATCGCAGCCGATATGGCATTGGTACTCTCGGGGGGAACAATTAATCCATTTGCACCATCCTCAACTAAATCTGCGCCACAACCAACTTGATCCGATAAAATTACCGGCAAAGACGAAGCCAATGCTTCGTTTACGACAAGGCCCCACTCCTCATTTCTGCTTACCAAAACAAAAACGGTAGCCAATGCATAATAGACAGGAACATCTTTTAATTGAGCAAACGCCCTAAACTCCACGACCCCATCACCGGATTCGTCTACGCCTAGTGGGCGCTCAATAACCATTAAACCGCTCCTTGCTGCCAATGACATCAAATCTCCCAATAACGGACCAGATCCAACCATAAGCAGTCTATGACCATTACAACGTCCCCTGCGATATAAGTCAGCATAAGCGCTTATTAATGCCACTAGATTTTTCTTCGCCACAAAGCGCCCCAAGCTCAAGATATACTGTCCATAGAGCGACAACCGCTCCCGATGCGGGGCTGATTGTAGACGCACGAATCTGGATGAACTTGCGAAGTAACCATTATCCACAGCGTCATAACCAAGAAAAACCGAACTGGGATTAAAATCTAAATGCGAGAGGAAATTCCGAGCCTTGGACCCACTCACAAAAGCCGCGCTGTATAAATTCAAAAGAACGCGCTTTAACATAATAGACACGTATGAGTTCTTGCCACTAGCCATTGTGCTATCGGTCATCACTACAACAGGGAGACCCAAGACTCTAGCAACAAGGGCCGAAACCAGCGCATAACTGGGCCAGTAACTAGGCACGAATAAAACATCGAGTCGGTTCGCAAGAATCCACTTTACCAATCGCAATGCGATGGAAAAACTAGAAACATCCGCATCTATACGCCCTCTGTAGAAGGTTTCGATTAAATCACGATCAGAATCAGATATCGTCCATTTGTAGTTGCGCGAAGTATCACTCACCTCGGCACCATAAATATTTATAGGACCTCCCTTATCTTCGAAACTCTTTAGAGCCTTAAACCTTGCCATATGATAAGGCCCCCAATTTCTCCACAAGAGACCCGCTCGTAAGTTGGAATATCCAAATGAGTTCATTAATAGCAATGGAAATACAGTCAAGACTTGAGTGTGCGTCGTCCCGCGACCTCATTGGGCTTCGTGAACACCATGTAGATAACCACACAGGAGAAGAAAACTCCCAACGTATAGGCAAGAGCAGGCATAAGCGCACCTCGCATCAGATACAGGACCATACCAGTGACCACACCCGGGAATATTATACTAAACAAGCTTCCATACCTACCAGAAGCCATGAGGTATAGCCGACCAATCCTATCAACAACAGCAAAGATGGCACCAAAAATCAGTGCATATAGAATTACGCCAACTACGCCAAAATCAATATAACCTTCAGCCGGCAGTGGAAATGACAGATTTGTATTTTTCGTAGATTCCATTATTCCAATGAACCCAGATCCTAAGAGCGCTCCTGAGGGAACAGGTTTATTTGGCCAAAGAAATCTGGGTACCCAAAAGCCAAGCGTGCCTGTCAATTGCCTCCCGCGCTCCAAGCCATATTGCTCCACATAATCCAGCCCATAGGCATTCATTTCAAACGCGTCGAAATGCCCGGCAGTTAAGTATCCCTCCATGTCAACTGCCGTTATCCGCTTCAAGTCGGCAGCTCCCTTAATAAATCTAAACTGGTCAGAGACAACCCCACCCAGGAAGCCCACTAGCATCAACGCCAAACTAACATAGCGCCAGAATCGTCCCTTACTAAATAAGCAAAAAACCACAACGGTGAGAACCGCAAATAGATAGAAGCGCGCAACTGACGTAGGAAAGTTCGCTAACAGCGCAACGATCCCAAGTATTGCGCAGTACAAATATCGGCCGGGTGACCATCTTCCCCTGCAGTCCACTAGATAGATCGCAAAACAAAAAAGGGCCATCGGTCTAATGAAGTAAAGTATAACAACAACCCAGAATGATGCAAAGCCTATGTCAGCCGTGCCTCCGCGAAAGAAGAGAACATTCCAGCCGAGCGATACCACCACAAACGCAATTACGCACACTTGGACTACAAGTAGTAAAGGCACTAACTTATAATTTAGGGAACGCGCCGCTAGCCAAGCAGGCAAACGGACACTCCCAACCGAGGTATAGCGCCGTGCCACGGAATAATAGACACATAGAAAAACTGCCGTAAAAAGATAGCCAAGTAGTGATACCTTAATAATGCCAGAGGCATTATCCTTTGATATATCACCAAACAGCCAGTATCCGGACCTGAAATAGAGCAATGGCATTAGGCCAAAGAAGCAAAACATGAAATAGTGAAACACACTCAAGCACGACAAGCCCCGTCGAGCGATTTCCAATGAGAACAGAAGCGCATTAATAAATGCAAATCCGCCCAGAAGAATTTGCGGCAATGCATCTTTGGCGTGCGGAGCCATATCCAACATTGTTAAAAAATATGCCGAGCCGCCCAATAAGGCGCTCAAGGAAAATGCAAATAGCCCCGTCGAGATTCCCTCGCCGCAGAATGCAGTAAACTTACTCATATAGTGGGTCGATAGATTTAATTAGAAATCACAGGGATAAGTGGCCACAAAAACAAGACAATACCCGACCCTCGCCAAGTATTCCACTCTTTTGAGACATTAGCTCCCACTTTTCATGGTTGTTCATAAAGACATCATACGCCTGCTCCATAGCGGCTTTAAGCGAAGCGGCGCCCCTACCCTTGACGGCATCAAATACGATACCCGCTCCGTTTCGGACAATGAGCTCCCCATTGACACCATGACTTGCAGTTATAACAGGCACGGATGCTGCAAATGCTCTCGTTATAGTCCCACTAGAAACCTTGAACCATGCCTTATAAGGTGCGACATAAAAACTACTGGCAAAATAAAATGTTGAGACTTCCTCCTCCGGTACATTCGCGAAATGACAATGGACATGTAAGCGCATCTTTTCGTTACTTATCGATTTTATCTCACTTTTTAATTCATCACTAATGCGACCAGCGAGCACAAATTCCGCCATTGGACGCGAATCGCAATCCCAAGTTTGAATGCATTTTATATAATCATCTATACCCTTGCGGGATGTCAACTCGCCAAAGACAAGATATACACATGCCGCCGGATTCAGCCCAAGCTTCGCACGCGCAGCTGACGGGGCGATTCGATGAAAGGTGTCTGGATCATAGGTATCCGGAATGTAGGATACTTTTCGCATAACCAATCTGAGTCCTCCACGCTCCGCCAGCAACGGGTCCATCACATATATTCTCCGCACGGTAGGCGAAAGCAGTAACGCTCGCCAAATCCACCCCCGCCATCCAGCATATATATTGTTGAAAAGATAATACACCCCCTCGACCTCAACTCCGAACAGGGCACCCAATGCAACGATTTTAATAAAATCTGCGATATGGTCATCTATAGTACAAATAAAAAGCGTCCTCGAATTTGACCGCCGCACATACTTAATTAAGTCGGCAGCGGACATCTTCTTGGTAACAATAATAACCTCGATACCGCGTAGACTCACCGCACGGGCCATATATTGCAAATACACAGGCCGATGCCCCCTGTCTCCAGGCTCATACAGCACCACTGCTCCGCTGCGCGTAAAAGTTTTCATGTTCATATATCAAGCGATAACACCGGCTGCCGTCACCAAAATTTTAAATTGTCCCTGATTTCTGAATACAATGGAGAAAATATGGCCAAGGTCCAAACCATCGCTCCCGTGCACATAGATGTAGCCAGCACCCAGATAGGAGCAACTTGGCGACCAGATAATGCGCCCCTAGCTAGGTTGATGCACATAACTATTACAACAGCAACCAAGACCGCCGGAAGCATGCGGGATATCGTGCGCCAGAAGAATCCGAACTCCCTTTGAACGTAATAATATAGAAGCGACTGGGAAAACAGCGAGGTAAGACACCAATACAGCAGCATTTGGCTCAGGTCTATATCTGCAATGGCCTTCAAGGGAAACAATGCCAGCACCGAGACGGTGTGCAGCCAAAGCGAAGCAGCCGCAAGGCGTTCGCGATGGGCCGCCTGCATGAAGAACCAATAGGGAACGTTCACCAAGGTGATTGAGGCCCATATACACATGATTCGAGAATCGGCGAATGCACCTTCGGGCAACTGCGGCAGCCAAATATTCAGGAGCAAATCGCCACATGCATAATAGCCACCAAGCAAAAGAGCCCCTCCCGCGCATAGCATCAACACCAGTTTTTGGGTCAATTTCTCTGTAGATTCATAATCATTCGCCGCAGCCAACCGGGCATAAGCCGGAAGATACGATTGCGATCCCCCAACCAATAAACTCCGAATCAGATCAGGAATGCGTTTCACTATATCATAAACTCCTGCCGCAGCATAGCCCAACGACACCATTATTATAATCCTAAAAATCGGCTCACGCAACAAATTCCCAAGCGAAATCATATATATGTGACGCCCATCCCGCATCATCGTGCCAATATGTCGAATATACTGCCTGATTGGCGTCCGGCGATACTCCGCAGCCCACCCAGGCAAGACCTGCCGTATCCGCGCCCGGAACAGTACGCTTTTGAATATATTTTCGATCAGAATGGCAGCACATATACCTTCCAGAGGCCGAGCCCAATAAGCCCCAAGTGCACCAATACTCAATCTCACAAGAGGCAAAACTCCACCGACCAATTTCGTTATATACGTTTCATGGATACCGGTCAGAACTGCAGCGTCCATCTGTGCAATTAGTTGCTGACTGGAGCCCACAATTAAAACCAAGACGACGATCACAAACGCATTCGCGTCATAAATTTTCGGCAGAAACTCATAGATCCAGACTTGGCCCATTAACCAAAAGACACAGAGAGCCAATGATATAAATTTATAAAACCAAATAGCCGTTGCGTAATCTGGATAAGACTGGACCGCCTTATCTCTTGATGATCGGCTCAACTTCCGAGTAAGCGTGATACTAAATCCCACATCAGACAACCCCATGTACAGCGACATCGAAACGACAAAGGACCATAGGCCCAACACTTCGAGTCCGGATTTGGATAAAATTAGAGGGTAAAGAATTGCATAGCTAAGCGTGCTAATAATTACCTGCATCGGTCCGAAGATACTCGATCTTCTCATGTCCTTATCCGCCTGAATCATACTCATGAGGCACGTTCACTTTCAGCTACTCGTAGCCCCAACAATTTTGACAAGTAACGCTTGGCCTTCGCACGATAAGAGAAACCCTGCTTAGGCATCAAGATGTGTTTATAACCAATGTCTATCGGAGCAAAAACGTTAAAATGCGCACGGAATAGCGCCAGCGCATCTACAATCGTGGTCGTCGCATAGTACGCTAAGCCAACCATAAGGCCAAGCCCTCCAAACACACACCCGAGAAGTGCCGCAAATACCAGCTGCCATGGATCATTGCGAAAAACCTGGCAGCCTATCCCCGAAAAACGCCCCATAAAAAGCTTCCAAGTAGGTATGCCATATTTCTCAAACATACGCTCATAAGGGCAAAACCACGCCAACACTTCCTTAAATAGCAAAAAGAATATCGCGGAGCCAAATAGAACTTTCAGCGACACCCCCTCACTCACGCCTATTAACGCAGAAAAGAGTATAAGCGATTTCAATCGATCCGCGATATAATCATAATATCCGCCCAGCTTTGATGAGATTTTTAGATATCTGGCCACCATTCCATCGCAAAAATCCAAAATCGCCCCAAATCCGATAAAAAGCGACGCAAGCCACAATCTCTCTACCAACACACAATACGCTCCCACCGTCACGGAGACCAGGGCCAGCGTGGTTATGTAATTTGGCCGAAATTTTATTTTAATGAACGCAAAGGTAAGGGGAGTGCTTATGATCCGACATAACAAAATGCCCACAAGCGCATAATCCGACTCCTTTACGAAGTTCTTGTCCTCCAGCCAACGTATCAGCGATAAATTGCGCATATATAGCCTAGCGTAAAATGGCCACGCCCATGGTGATTGAATTTTCATAACCAATCAGAACACCGAGGCCCTGCTCCGCAATTGGCATAGATTTAACGTTGGAGCACATACATCAATCAATGGAGGCCAACTCGAAGAGTCGATCAGTGGATCCCCGGATCACTTGTTCATTTAGCAAAGACGCGGTTTGCTCTTTCTCGCTCGGAAATCCCCCCTCCCGGGACACCAATTGCCGTAATTCCTCCATTAGCTCCTTGGTGCTGGTGCATAATGGGCCCGGCAACCATTCCTCGATTGGCTCCAACTGGAAGCGCCGTGTTTTTCCATACTCCTTCATATCCGGAAAATAGAACAATACCGGACGTCGCAAACAGAGATAATCGACCGCTACCGAGGAAATGTCGGTGATCAGCGCATCGGTTTGCCCAAGAGCTTCATAAAGCATCACCCCCTGCTTATGCAGCCAGTCGTCGGAAATAATCCATAGGTGCTCGCTTGGCTGGGAGACTTTGCCGTAGTGCACCGACATGGGATGGGGCTTGACCAGCAGGCGAGTCCGTGTGCCAGCCAACAGGACTTGGAGATCCCGCACCTCCTCATTGCTCATTCCCAATGCGCTGTCCGTCTCGCTACCATCCACGGTAAAGTACCCGACAACCGATTTTCTATAGGTCGGTAAAAACAGCACAACCCTGTCCACCCCAAGACGCAGCTTGGTCGCAAACGCGCGAACCTTGTCAGTGTCCGAAAATAGCAGGTCATTCCGCGGCAAACCCGTCACGGGAATCTTGTTCACCGAAAACCCTGCCGCCAAAGCCTGTACTTCCGAATATTTTTGAGACGTGCTAAGCAGCCAGCGGCACTGCGGCGGCGGACAACCCGGCATGCCGCTCCATACCCGCTTCAAAGGCATACCGTGCCACATGTTGATGACACATTGTCCCTTTGGAACAGGCAGGAACCCGTAAAGCCCATGCGTGAAAAGCACAATCCCCGCCCTCCAATAGGCCCAGATCGCCCGTACGCTTTGCTTCTGCAGCACAGTCACCTCGTCCGCATAGTCGCCGATCAGCAGTTTTAGTTTCTCCCTCGTGGCCTCAACCGACCCTGTGATCAGAAATGAAAGCGGCAGGCGCCGGTCAGCGTTATCGCGAAGCCAGCGCAAGACCGCCACCCCTTGATCCTCCACCGCCGGGAACGTATGCAGCACGATACGCCGCTGCTTGGGAACGACATAGTTTCCCAAGGCAATGACCCAGAACACCAGTTGCTGAAACAGTGAATTTAAACGCTGCATGCGGGAGCGGCCCTGACAGGTCAGGGAATATTGGCAAACACTTGCTCCGCGTCCTTCAGTTCCGGAACGGTGTCGATCTCATACCATTCCAAGCCGGTGACATCCACCGCTCCGAAGTTCTGAACCAAAAGACAGTTGTCCAAATAATCTTCAAAGAGAAGCTTGGAGGCTCGCGGACGGGATATAAAACGGGGCAGCAAACGCACCAACAAACCGTCGGCCGTCTCCGTGTTTACCCGGTAAAGATCCGCCGAACATCCCGTGGCATCGGCCTCCACGGTGGTTTTGGCAATTTGCACCACACGCCCGGCCGCATCCAGCGTGAGTTTTTCCGATTCCTCGTTGTAATCTGAACGATCCAGGGAAAAGGCGAAGGGAATATCCGACTCATACATACGACGCACCAGCTCCGCGTCATAGACGACATCCGAATTAAACATCAAAAGCTGCCCTTTGGCCTTTGAAAGGGCCAGTTCGGCCGAAAGGAGGCTGTTGGTCGTGGCGTAACGCGCATTCAAGTGAACGCTGATAGGCAGATCGAAATAGGCGTGCTCCTTTAGATAATCTTCCAATACCTCGATTTTATAGCCACCTATGATGTGGACCGCTTTTGGCGAATAAGGGCGAATCTGCCGAAGCAATCGGCTGAGAATCGTCCCGTCGAGAAAGGGCGCCATGCATTTGGGGCGATCATGCGTGATCTCGGCCATGCGACTGCCCGTTCCGGCCGCCAGAATTACTACTTCGTCAATCATGAGGTGTGATGGGTTAAAATGTTCTTAATAGTGAATACGCTTTCAAAAACCGGGTCGGCTGCAAGGTCGCCCGTAACATGAGAGGCAAGCTTCTCTGCATTGCTTGCCACATCCGCGAAGCGTTCCCGCCTCACCAATCCGGCGGCCTTCCGATGAAGCGCCGTGAAGGCCGCCTCAAAATTCGTCAATCCCAGTTTCTCCGGCGCAAACATTTTCGCGGCATCTTCAATCCGCTCCGGACACTTTGCCGCGGCCAAGGGAAACCATCCCCGCGAGAGATACCAGATGCCTTCCACATGTGTGGTCCCGGTTGCGGGCCCAAGCACATATTGAATACGATGCGGCAAACAAGTGGATGACGTCGCCAGACAAAGGCCGGCGCTGAAGGAGGCCTCCATCGCCTCGCGATAGTGGGCCAAGCTGGCATTTTGTCGGAAAACCCAATGTCCCAAGCGCGCAAGACCTTCCGCGGCGTGCGCAAGCGAAGCATCGCTTCGACGTAAGCTCACTGTTGTTTCCAGCAGGTGGGCAAAAATATCGAAGGCATAATGCCCCGCCACTTCATCGGTAACTGAACTCCACAAGCGTTCGTCATGAACGACAACATCGGCCATAAGCGCCGCTCCACGCAGACCTGTCTTTAATTGACCAGCCGACACAATGGCCGCCTTGCTCGCTTCCGAACCGCTGCTGGCCAAGGAGGGGGCAAGGATCAAGCGCGTTTCGCGCCTCTGCTCTATGCGGCCACCCTTTAGTAGAAAGTCGGCCAGCTGATTTGAGCTGGCATAAGCCGTGCCCCAGCAAGCCACGGTTTTCGCCGCATCAAGCGCCTTGCCGCCGCCAATGCCCACAACCAACCGAGGGCGAAAGCCTGCATCGTCGAGCGAGGCAAAATCGGCGGCTGATGGTTCATTCCGCAAAATCAACCTTCGGCTGCCCGCCGCCCACGAAAAATTCGCCTCGACATAGGCCCGGGCACTGGGCGTGTGGACAATTATCAGGCCGGTGTTATCCAAGTCCGCCATCGACTCCTTGCAGAGCCCTCGCCAAGCCTCGGCCGAAGTTATGGATTTACGCGCAGGAGTAATCATAAGTTTTCGAGATAACCATCCTCTGATTTCATCGGCGACGTTAGTCGGCGACTGTGCTTAACGAACAGCGGCTTCATGCTTTCATAAAGCTCTTTAAACATGGCGAAACTCTCGCGGTAAATTTCCACGGCCTCCTCGTCGGGCAAAACAATGTCCCGCACCTTTACCGTCTTCTCCAGCCATCCGGCGGTGCCGGGCTGCATTCCCAACTGGCGATGGAAGGCCAGAAGATAAGCCCCGACCACCGTGCTTTCGAACTCGGAAATGATCTCCAACGGAACGCCATAAACATCGGCTTTTATACGGTTGCAAATTTCCAACCGACTCAAGCCGCCGCTCAAACGAATTTTTGTCGGAGCACGACCATGGCTCGCCACAATTTCATCGATGATATTTCGCCCGGAAAAAGCCACCGCCTCCAGTGTCGCGCGGGCAAAATGCTTGCGGGAATGCATGCGCTCGACGCCAAAAAACACGCCCTTGGCGTCAGGATTCCAAATCGGCGCACGCTCCCCCAGTAGATACGGGAGAAACAATATTCGACTGTCTCGCGGGGCGACACTCTGGGCGTCCGCCTGAATCATGTCATAGACGTGCGGGCTGGAAGGGTAAAAAGTTGTTTTAAGCCATTCAACGAGACCTCCGCCCAGATTGTTACTCCCCCCGACATAATAACAGCCAAGCGCGGGCATGGCCTGGGTCGCCACGGCTTTCGTGCAACGAGTCGGAGCAACCCTCGTTTCCATGCGAATGGACGTTACCGTGCCCGACACATCGCATAATACCCCGTCTTCGGCGACGCCACTGCCAACGACCGATACAATCGCGTCATAACTGGAAAGCGCCACGGGAACCTTGCCGGAAAGGCGCAATTCCGAGGCGACATCGGCCTTTACCTCCGCGACCACCTCCCCAACGTCGGCAACCCTAGGAAGACGCCGCAACACGTCCGGCTCCTGAACATCATAGGCCTTGAGCGAAACATTGTATCCGGACTTCTCGGCGTTTAATGTGTCGGTGACCGCTGTTCCGCACAGCCTGTATATAATATAGTCATTCGGGGACAAGAAATAGGCGGAAGCCGCAAAATTTTCCGGCTCGCTGGCCCGCAACCACTCTATGCGCTGCAACATGATCGGAGCGCACGAATCAGCCACGACCGAATGATGGCGCCGGTCGCTGACCATTATGATGGGACGAAGCGGAACGCCGGACTCATCCACGCAAACCAGACACGACGCGGAAGCTGAAACCGTTATGCCCCGCAGGCTCGCAAGCTTGTAGCCGGCCGTTTCGGCCTCGCGAAAAAGCACCTTGACCAAGCGCCACCATTCCTCGCCGTCCTGCTCCACGCCATCACCAAAAATGACGGAATTTAATGGATGCGCCTTTTTATATTTTATGCGCCCGTCGCCATCCAGCAGGCACAGCCGGATGCTTTTCATGCCAAGATTAATTACAGCAAACATGATTTATATTTCTTCTGAAGCTGATTGAAAAACACGCCAATCTCCCGTTGCATGTGATTGGTAACCGCCAACGGCGAGTCATATTTTGTTCCGACACTGGCCACGCCCTGAAGCATGCCCATCCAAAAGTGCTTGAGATCCGTGCTTATATTCAATTTGCAATGCCCCCAGCCGATCAACTTCCGCACCAAGGGCAGGGCCATGCCGGACCCACCGTGCAAAACCAGCGGCACCGAGGGCAGCTTTTTCGCAACCGCCGCCATAAGCTTCAAATCAAACACTTCATCACCCTTGTATTGGCCATGCATGTTGCCAAACCCCACGGCCAGCAAATCCGGCGAAACCGCATCATAAAAGGCCAGCACATCATCCACTTTCAAGGCTCCGCCCACACGCTCATCCGAACCGAAACCATCTTCCACCCCATGCACATGCCCAATCTCACATTCTACCAACACGGTGGGTGATAAACGCTTTGCGGACGAAACCGCAGCCTTGGACCGTTTTATGTTTTCCGCGAGAGGCAGCGAGCTGCCGTCATACATCACCGAATCGAACCCGGCTATAACACAACGCTTCAACAGCTCGATGTCTTCGCAATGATCCAAGTGCAGCCACACATTGCGTAGCTTCAAGGCCTCACGCCAAGCAACGACTTCCGACGGGGCGTATTGCTTGAAAAGGCGGCTTGAGCATTGGGCGATAACGGGATGCCCGGCACCAGAAAACGAGTGGGCCAGAGCCCTAAACGAAATGTAGTCGAATATATTAATGGAGAGAACCGTCTTGCCATCCGCCTGGCAGCGCTTGATGCATGAGGCCAGGCTGGGCTTCCCCTTGTTTATCAATTTTCCCATAATATTTATTTATTCATTTTATAAAGAACCTCGCCCCTCAAGGCATCGGCCACCAAGGCGAGGCATGCTTTCACCGGGGCGCTGTCCAGCTGATCGGCAATGTCATGATTCGACGACACGCGAACGAACAATTGCTGGTCCGGCGGCGAAAAAATAATGTTTTTAAATTGCGCGATGCGACGCTTGACCCGCGCTGCGGCCGACAGCGTCGCCTCCCACACGCTGTCGCCCTGCCGAAGCTCCGAGCCATTAATGTGCCAGTAGATAACCGACAGGGCCTGACCCGACACTTGGAAATCCCGAACATTAGGAACGGGCACGGACAAACCATCCACTGCTTGCGAGGCGAGCGGCTGACGCTTGGACATTTTCCATCCGTTGGCGACCCAACAGATATCCGGAGTATGCGCATCTACTTGCGTGACCGGCACCTTGGCGGGCAGCCAGTACGCCGCATACACACTAATTTCAACTCCCCCTTGCTTGTATATTCGGAATATAGCCGAATCATAATCCAAGACTCGCTCAACCGTCTTCAACATTTCGGGAGAGTCCGCCACCGGTCTGTTCTCAACCGCCCAACCGGATATTTCTTCGGGCAATAATTTAGCAAGTTCAGGAGGCGACATGTTTTTGCGTTGTGCCGCCGGGCCTAGAATCTGAAAAAGCGCGCCTAGCACCAACACTCCTGCAACAAGGAAAAATAATATTTTCTTCATGAATTGTGGTTTCGGCGGTTTTGCGAGGCTGGCTACCCAAAGCAAACGAGAGCCAAGAACTCTAATTTACGCAGGGAGCGAGAGAATAAACACTTTTTGAAACAATCATGTGAAATCAGTTCAATTCAAAATGAACTGAACATGCCGCCTTTTTACAGAAATCGTGCGGCTGGCGCCCCCGCCAACCAAAGGACCATGCCCAACTGCTGCCCCAACCCGACTACCAGCCCCGAGACGCCAAGACCCACAAGCTCCCGATCTTATTGAGGTTACGCTCAATTCCACCACCCTCCCCCACCGCGCGCGATCAAACTGGGGGGCCCCGCAAGGAACCCACAACCGCGCGCCTTGCCCAGTTTCGCCAGAGCGGCGACGTAGTTGGGGTTGAGCGGATTGATCTCCACCCTCCGCTGATGCGGAAGCACGACGATATCCATGTTTTCCATCGGTATGGTCCCCAGCAGTACCTAGTCGCCCATCACTCCGTTTCCCGTCTCCGCCAGACAAGTTATTTACGAGACACGACCTAGGAAAAAGAATGGTGGGGTGCAGTAACCGTCGGACACGGTAACTGGCATCACGTAGAAACGAAGCCGACAGCTCCACCGACCAAAAACCGCAAACGAACCTCAGCCCTGTGCCAACCGACGTCCAGACTTGATGCGCCCAGCCATGCGCCCCAATCCCCTTTTTCAACTTCCGGACCCAAGCCTGCTCAGCGCAGGCGGGAAGACAGGGCGTTCGCGACGCGTTGGGTGGAGTTGTAGCGGTCCACCGTCACCGAGAGGGTAAACTCGCGATTGCTGCCGATTACGCCGACCAAGGGCAGGCCCATGAGCGCCGAATAACACACCGTGGACACGAACCCGATTTGGAGCAGCAGGCCAAAGGCGACGATGCCCACCGCCAGAACCACCAGACCGATGGTGAGGCTTCGCGCCGCGATCGCCGTGGCCACCGCCAAGGCCAAGGCCGGCAAGGCGACGGCGAGGGGAACCACGATCACCAGAACGCCAAGGACATACCCGAGCGGAGCATGGAGTTCGTTCGCATGCAGGCGATGAAAACATAATTGCAACACCATCGCCACAAACAGGATAACATTCACATAACCCATCCAGACGACATGCCCGGGCATCACGTCCGGGAGGTAGATGAGCACATGCCGAAGCAACCAGACTCCCGCCACGGCGCGGATGAAATCCACCGCCATCAACCAGTTCAGCAAGGCGTAACGCAGACGACCGTCCTCGAGAAAATACGTCAGCGGCAGGTGATGGACCCGCCCCCGCTGCAACCAGGCGGAGGGGAAGCACAGGAGATGCAACGCGGCAAAAAGAGAGGCAAAAACGGGAAGCATGCGGAGGGAGGGGTCCAGCGGTTCCGCAGTGCAATAGGTGCTTGCGGGCCTAGCCAAACACGAATGAGTAGCCTTACGTAGCAATGCAAGCAAACGCAAATCCACGTCGTCGGGAAAAATATGCGCAAACCTCGGTCGCACGATGACCTTGAAAGAGGCTTTCATCGCCTTGCCCTTTGCCTGCTTGGGTAAGAGGAACCGATGTCGAATTTAAGACCGGCTTCAGTCACGCAGGATTGAGCGTTGGGCTGTGTCTCGCAAATAACTCGGTCCGGCGGAGGTGGGAAACCGTGCTCGGCCAAGGCGCGAAAGGCGGAGGTGGGCCGGAGGCCCATGCCGCCTATCGCAACGCCCGGCCCAGTGCGGCTTCCCGCTCTCCCAGCAGGGCACCAGCCAGGGGCTGATTTATTTACGAGACACAGCCTGGCTCAATGGCCCGGTGTAACGCCCCCCCCCGCCCTTCCGCCTCGCTACCGGCTGAGATCGACAAAGCCGATATCCCCCGTCCATCCACGGGCGAGGTGGATGGCGCCGAGTTGAAAGCCCGACTGCGGAAAGCAGGCGGGCATCTCCACGAGCACGATCTGGCGGATGCCAAAGCCGGACTGGCGGACGTCGCGCAGACGGGCCTTGGTCCAGAGGTGGTTGACCGTGACCAGAAAGACCACGTGGTCGGCCACGCGCATGGCGTGGGCGAGAAAGGGGCGGATCTGGCTCCAAGGCGGATTGGTGACGATCCAATCGACCTTCTCCTCCCAGGCGAAAAAATCGCGCCCCTCGCTGATCTCGCACCACGCCGTGCTAGGCGGCAGGGCGCGGAAAAAGTTGCCCTCTCCACGGCAGGGTTCGAGGACGCGACCGGCGGGCCGGAAATGACGCACCAGCCGCTCGGCCATCTCGGGCGGGGTCTGCACCACGTCGTCGCTGCGGTAGTTTCGATTCGGCTGCGAACGCATGCCGCCGGAGCTGTCGCCACGAGCGGCAAATGTACAGTCCGAAGTCTCCACCCGGGCGAAAAACATGCGCAAGCCGGCCCGCCGGGGGTCGTGCCGCGTGGAAGAACCGCCGGCAGCATTCCATGTGGCGTAAGCAGGGTCGCAGGGTACAGGAGCTTATTCGCCGTTTTCAGCGGGTCGCGCCGCGTGGGAGCACCTAACGGATTCGGTCGGATCGATGAGGGAGAACGGACATTCCTGTCCGTTGGCTGATACATGGGTTTATCGAACCCTCGAACCAACGGACAAGAATGTCCGTTCTCCTCGGGCACCCTGTTTAGCCGCATATTTATTGTGCGACAGAATACTAGGATTTCATGCCCGCGGGCAGGCCGGAGACGCGGTGGTCGCGCGTGCCAAAAATCACGTGATCGACCGAGAAGCGGCCCGCGCCGGCAAACACGAACATGACCAGCATGAACAGCACCAGCGCCGAAAACTCCAGCGACTGGCCCACCGCGAGCAACCCCTCCTGCCGGTGCACGAGACAGACCGCGCCCACAAGGATAGGGATCTGGATCAGGGCGGCCAGCCGTGTGAACAGGCCCACGGCCAGAAGCGCGCCGCCGACGAAGTGCGCCAGCACCACGTAGTGCAACAGGCCGCCGATAAGCAGCCAGGAGTGGCCGCTGCCGGCCAGCTGGTCCACGAGGTAACCGGGAGACTGGTTGTTGATGAGCAGGAAACCTCGGGCGAAGAGCCCGAGCCCGAGATAAACGCGGATGATATCGAGCCAGAGCTCGCGACGTGAATCCGCCCACGCCGTCATTTCGCCGATCTTGTTCATGGAAGCCTCCGTTGGCTTTGGGGGTTGGGGCATTACGCCACGGCGCCTGCGCGCGCGTGGATTGTTGCCCTCAAGATAAGCCACCCCGGCCCGGGGTCAAACGGAGGCTTCGGCCGGCACGGAGACCGCGCGCAACCTTACCGGGCGGCGGGATACGCCGCGCGCAGACGGAAGTATTCGGTCTCGGTCAGGGGGAGCACGGAGCCGTGGCGGAAACGGAAGGGGAAGGTGAACCCGTTGGCCGGCTCGAACTGGCCTCCTGCGAGATCGTGGGTGACGTAGGGCTGGTAACCGCGACCGCGCGCGTAGTGGTCGAGGATGAGACCCCAGACGGGCGGCTTACCCTCGGCGGCGGGCTCGATGAGGTAGCACTGCGGCCCCTCGTAGCCATTGAGCCTGGAAAGCGAAAAGTCGGGGACGGGGGTCCACTCGCCGGCGATCTTGTCGCTGGTCTCGAGCGTGATGGCCTTGAACTGCTCGTCCTTGGTGAAGCGGTAGTAGCGGTCGCCGTCGCGCACGATGGTCGTGTCGATGATCGTGGTCTCCTTCTCGATGTAGATGAAGGGCTCGCCGAA